>OJDH01000081.1_pt1 | contig 83230 bp, 70 predicted proteins | sample 1592761 | NCBI WGS metagenome assembly OJDH01 (sample SAMN05416855, study PRJEB24817) | seawater metagenome | isolation source: Sea water | place: Canada:Atlantic | collected 2013-11 | reverse complement strand
CAGCCCATACAACAGCCCATACAACAGCCCATACAACAGCCCATACAACAGCCCATACAACAGCCCATACAACAGCCCAGCTTATCCGTACAAACACCTCAAACCCAACAACCTACAGCACCACAACCCCAGACCGGACAGCAGCCATCACCGGTGGCAAATGCAGCACAAACTCAACTCCCAACACAGACAGCAATCAGCACAGCTAAGACTCCACCTCTGCCACAATCAGGTTCACAGCCTCATCTGGTCACCATCCGGCTGGCCGATGGAGCGTCACAGGCCTTTGATAGCCCACGTCCAATCAGCGCAGGCACTCGCTTGCTGCTAACCCCACAACCTGGCGGCAGCCTTCAGGCTCAAGCTCTGCCAGCGGTGACAAATAGCCCATTAAGCAGGACAGAACAGGTACAGGTAAGCGAGCAGCTACGCCAGGCCCTCCCACAACAAATACCCACCGGTGATGCATTCTCAGCCTTACAACAAATGATCAGCAACCCAGCGATGTCGACCGGCAAGCCTCAGGTAACAAACGCAGTCCGTTCACTGCTAAGCCTGTTCGGTGTTTCTCCAGGCGCCAACGACGCAGCACAGCAGATCAAACAGAATGTAGAGCAAGGCGGCCGGATGACCGAAGCACGATTAATGCAAGGCAAGCCGGTAAGTACCGACATGAAACTGGCTCTCAAGCAACTGAAAAAGCTTAGTGATCAGCTACCAGAAATTGCCAGAGGGCAGCTGGATCAATTGGTACAGAAGTTACAGGCACGGCAGACCAGTCAGCAATTAACTGCTCTACAACAATGGAAAGAGGCACCCGATGGTGGCATGGAGCGTGTTGTACGCACAGATATACCCGTCAAACAGGGGGAGGGGTTCGAAAACGTTGAACTGACGATTACCGAAGAGCGTATGCCTGACGACGAAGCCCGCTTCACCAGTCAGTGGCGCGTACAGCTACAGTTTGACCTGGAGCAAAAAGGCCATGTTATGGTAGAACTGGTGCTGCAGCAGGAAGACCAGCTATCAGGTAGCTTCTGGGTCGAGCACCGTGAAACCGCTAGCGAAATACGACATCGGATGGGCGATTTTGTGAAGAATTTGGATAATAATGGCTTTGAAATTCAGGAGATGCATTGCCACCTTGGGCGACCTCCCGGCGAAAAAGAAAGCATAACCCGACAGTTGATCGATCTAAAAACATGAATACAAAAGCGACCCCCGATATTCAGGCTGTTGCCATCCAGTATGAGGCAGATAAAGGTGCTCCAAGAATAGCAGCCAAAGGCCGTGGCCTGATCGCCGAACAGATTATCGATCTGGCACAGGAGCACGGTGTTCATATACACCAAAGCCCTGAACTGGTCGATGTACTGGTAAGACTGGAACTAGGGGAAGAAATACCTGAAGTGCTGTATCGCGCGATCGCTGAAATTATTGCCTTTACATATAGCCTGAAAAACGAAAGCAGCCCTAAGACCGCCTCACAACATGTTTCACAACGTAAAAACCCTTACCTTCCCTGAGTTGAGTCCCCCGCGTGTAGCTCTTTATGCAACAGGGCCATCAGCTCTGCCTCAGGACGACCTATCCCACAATCCTTAACCAGATCATCAACGTCTGCCCCCATCTCCATCAGTCGCGCAGCCTGATTATAAGCCAACACACCCGGATCTCGGTTAGCAAGCTCCAGTTGCTTTTCAGCAGTGTGGTTCAACCGCTGTTCAATATCAACCAAGCGCTTTCCCATGCCTATAGAGCTACTGGTCATCGCCTGTATTTCATTTCGCAACACATCGATTAGCGCCTGATGACGCATCCGGTGCTGTCGTAAACGACGCCACAATCCTACTGCGATCCCTAGCGACAGGGCAGCAAGAACTATAGCAGCGACAATTAATGTCCAAGCAATACCGATCACGAAAAAATCGTCTCCTGATAAGTACTACACGTAGCTGATACGCGCTGTACAGAATACTAGAGCTGGCAAAGTTTCATTGCCTGCTTAAAACGCCGCATTCAGCTGATCGATTAATGCATCAACATCAAGAATGGCACAACGTTCCTTCATATAAGTGCCCAATAGCCACGGTCGCTTGTTTCTGTTCACAGCCCAGGAAACCTTATCGACAGGAATCCGAACTGAGCGAACCATCTCGTCACAAGCGATCCCCCAATACCCCCCCTGCAGCATCAATAAGTCTGTGTAGTGTGCTTTCGCAGGGTCATAGAGCTCTGGCATCAGCCAGCAAGCACTGTCCAGGACGTAAGTGATTGTATGATCACCACTAAAAACCTGTCCCAGTATCCAGTCATTCTCCATATCAATGGTCAGCGATACATTTTCCAATGCTGTCGCGGACTCTATCTGATCCATTGGGATGGCAATATTAATACCGTGCACCTGAACCACAACGCAGTTCAACTCCTGGCCAACCCATGAAGGTGTAGAGCCTACAGGTAACTCTGGAGTTAAGCCTGCAGTATTATCCTCTATCTGCTGGTTATCGAAAACCTCTTTATCATCCGTAACAGGATTATCGTCCGGCATAGCAGAGGCAGCATCTATCTCATCAACGCTATCATCAATGACCTCAGTCACATCTGGCAAATTATCAGCTTCAGACGCAACAGCTATCTCAGAGCCCACACCGTTCAAACTCAACTCCGAATCCAGGCCCGACTGCTCGACAACATCCTCTTCACCGGAAAAGGCCGCCTCGCCTTCAAGCTCCATACCATTTGCGCCCACGATATCTGCTTCCGCTCCGCAGGCGTCACCGCATAATGGGTCCATACCAGCCGAAATGGCCTGTTCCATTTCGGCCACCACTTCCAGCTCTGGAACATCAACCACGCTATCGACAACCAACTTTTTCCCTAGGTCGCCCTGCAAGTCAGGCATACCTGAATCGTTCAACCCAGCGGCCTGGGCCATATCCTCCGGGTCCGCGTCCTGAAGCTCAATAGAACTTTCAGTCATAACATCATCAGTCTGCACCAAGCCACCGTCCAGTTCACCAACAGCTGGCAGGTCACTTTCAAACGCGGGAGTAACATTATTATGATCAGACTCTGGCAACTCAGGTCCTGAATTTGTGACAAAATGGCTACTCACCAAAGTGGTGGCTTCATGAACCTCTTCATCAGAGGTTTCAAACGCAGCATGAGGCACTTCAACAGCACCCGCTGCAACATCCAAGTCAACTGATACGTCCAGGTCACCCCCCTCATCACTGTCAATATCAACCAGAGTGTCAGTGGGTTCTTCAGCCAAATCAGACAATTCAATGGTATCAACGACAGCCTGATCAGGCTCCGCATGAACCGGCTGATCAATGACCTCATCACCATCAAGCACATCAGCAGCAGACTCAACCGGGCTTTCAGCTGCCGCTATTGCATCACTATCGTCCGCAGTAACCTCCAGCAGATCAGGCTCATCAGTAATACCAGCGGTCACAGCTTCCTGAGCCGGCTCAGGGAGGGAAGAAAGCTCACCGAGCTTTGCTTCACCGTCGAGCGCATCAACAACAGCTTCTAGAGTAACAGCAGGTTCACCTGCAGCGGTAACAGCCAGCGTTTCAAACGACGAAGCATCACCGTCCGATTCAGTTAAAACTGACGACGGCTCTGCATCAACAGCCAGATCTGCTACATGCTCGGCATTTGCTACCACTCCAGCGTGGCTTTCAAACGATAAAGCAGCTGCTTCAACGTTATCTAACCCAGGCTCACTTCCGATAGTCTGCTCAATATCAGGTTCACTCAGTGCCACTGAAGCCAGAGGCTCTTGAAATTCTTCAGTTTCAACCAGATTTGTTTCCGGCGACAATGCAGCTGAATGCCCTTCCAGGCCAGACGAAAGCGATAATTCATCAAACTCAGAGTCTGATTCACAGCTTACAAGAGAGGCTGAAGGGTCATACTCATCGTATTCAACACTGCTTACTGCGGCAGAATTCGCCTTTTCCGGCTCACCTGCAAAGCCAGCCCCTTCGCCGACAGCCTCCCTGGAAGAACCAGCGACTGCAGCCTCAACAACGGTACTTCCCCGCTCCAGATCATCGTCAAGGCTGCCACCACCACCAGGGCCCAAATCATGCGAAAAAATAGAGTCAAGTCCATCGCTTGGCTCTCTCAACAATGAATCAAGGTAATCCTGTACACGCTGCTGACTTTGATTAAGTGGCACGCCACTAGGTCCATTCTGGCTCATGAGGCCTCCTGCTTACCTGGCTCAAGCAAAGACCGTAAAAGCCGCGCATAGGCATGAACACCGCGACAACCAGGATCAAGTTCAGATGGAACGACCCCTTCCATGCTCGCGTTACGGAATTTGGTATCAACAGGGACAACAGCATTAGAAATGCGGTCGGGATAACGGTGGTGCAGCTCACGCAGGCTATTCACTGACGCCTGTGTCCGCCGATCGTAGAAGGTAGGAATGATAGTATACGGTAGCTCACGACTGCGCGCACGATTGATCATTTTAATCGTACGTACCATTCGCTCCAGCCCTTTAAGTGCAAGAAATTCGGTCTGAACCGGAATCAATAAATGATGACAGGCGGCAAGTGCATTAACCATGAGCACCCCTAACACAGGAGGGCTATCCATTAACACAAAGTCATATTCAGAACGCACATGACGCAGCGCTTTGGCGACCTGCAAGCCAAGTCCTTCCTGGCCCACAGCCTTACGCTCCAGTGTCGCCAGTGAAGTCGCCGCTGGGATCAGGTCAATGCGGTCATTGCTTGTTTCAACAACAAGCTGCTGTACCAGCTCTTTGGTAACACTGCCGTCACCAGCAAACAGGTCATAGACACTGTTCTCCAGTTCATCAGGGTCATATCTGAAATAACTGGTTAGCGAGCCATGAGGGTCTAGGTCGATTAGCAATACGCTGTAACCAACCTCAGCCAGTAATCCGGCCAGCGCCACCACAGATGTGGTTTTCCCCACTCCGCCTTTCTGATTTGCTACAGCCCACACTTGCATCGTTATTATTCCTGTTGAGTGTGGTCGGACCCCTGTTCCGCCTGACGGTATAACATCCCACCACGCTCAGTTTCTGTTTGTTCAATAATCGGAGGAGCAACCGGAACTTCCGGCAATGCCTCGAGCATTGTCTCAACTGACTCTGCGGTCAGGAGCGCTCCACCATATGCAGATAACAACCGCCTGACCTGCTGATCCCTGGCAACAACCAGGGTGACTCGGCGATTCTTTTCACGCCCTGTTTCACTTCGGTTACTGTAAGCAGGTCGATATTCACCATACCCTGATGCAACCAGTCGCTCAGGTTTTACACCAAATTCAGCAAGTATTCTGGCAACAACTGCAGCCCTGACCGCCGACAACTCCCAGTTGGAAGTAAAGATCATACTCTTAACTGGCTGATTATCGGTAAACCCCTCAACATTAATAGGTGAGGGCGTTTGTTGCAGCACTATAGCCAGCTGCTCTAATAACATATCAGCCTCAGGTGAAAGTGTCGCACTTCCTGACTCAAATAGCAGACTAGAGTGTAACTCAATCTCAAACCACAACTTGTTATCAGACAGTTTCGCCACACCTTGCTCAATCAAAGGTGCCAGTAACACCTCCAGACTATCAGTCGCGGATTTTTGCGTACTGACAGGTATGCCTGCATCTGAACTTACAGGCTCTTGAGCGGGCTGGAAACCTGTATTAAGAATACCTGTAGATGACGCCTCTTTTGCAGCAGCCCCCGACCCTATATTAATAAAGCGCTCGGAAAGTGCTTCAGATATTTGAGAATATTTTTCTTCATTTACTGTTGATATAGCGTACAGAACAACAAAGAAAGCAAAGAGAAGAGTTATAAAGTCCGCATATGAAAGAATCCAGCGGTCATCCTTTACACCCTCCCCTTCAGACAACCTTCGTGGCATCAGTTAAGGTACCCTTTGAGCCGTTGCTGCAACATAGGGGCTGTTTTTCCATCAGCAATAAGTAAAAGCCCCTCCATGACCATCTCCTGATACTGATACCGCTGCTGGATAATTGCTCTAATTCTGTTCGCAACCGGAATCAGCAACAGGTTAGCCAGTGCTACACCATAAATTGTAGCGACAAAAGCTGTTGCGATACCCGCTCCAAGCAGTTCAGGCTGAGACAGATTACCCAGCACATGAATCAACCCCATAACAGCGCCTATAATGCCAAGTGTAGGTGCGTAACCCCCCATGCTTTCAAAAACACGGGCGGCTTTAATATCACGTTGCTCACGACTGACCATCTCAATTTCAAGGGAAGCACGAATACAGTCAAGACTGGCACCATCCACCAGTAAACGTAAGCCTGCCCGGGTATACGCATCACCTTGCTTCTCAGCCAGAGCTTCCAGCCCTAAAAGCCCATCTTTACGCGCAATACCACACCAGTAAGCAAGTTGATCCAGCCCCTGATAACAATTTGGCACCCGGTAGGCATAAAGTTGACGCAACCACCAGATAGCCCGAGCAAAATCAGTCCGTGGTGTCTGGATCGTCACGGCAGCAACTGACCCGCCCACTACAATCAGTGCGGCTGGAAGATTCAGCAACTGCTGTATCTGACCACCTTCAAGCGCATGCCCACCAAGCAGCGCAACCAGTGCCAGGGCAATACCAAAAAGCCCTAACCGGTCCACTATCGCTTCCCACCAAGAATCGGACCAAACTGCCCTAAATCAAGAATTTCATCTGCATAACCGCCTTTGATAACGGCCTGCGGCATACCAAATATCGTGCAACTATCTTTACTCTGCGCCCAGATCGTTGCTCCCGCCTGCTTAAGCAGCCGAGCACCATCCGCACCATCCGCGCCCATACCCGTCAAGATAATCGCCAACACACGACTACCATAAGTTTTAGAGGCTGAGCCGTAAGTAACGTCAACACTGGGCTTATAAGTCAACCGATCATCACCAGGCAAAATATTAATTTTGTCATGCACTTTGCCATCAACCATTAGCTGATGACCACCCGGAGCCAACAAAGCAAGTCCGGGCTTAAGCCGGTCACCATCTTCCGCTTCTTTTACGGATATCGCACATTGTTGATTCAAACGCTCTGCAAATACCGAGGTAAATGTCTTAGGCATATGCTGGATCAATAAAATAGGGTAAGGAAAGTCAGCCGGTAGCTGTGTCAGAATTTCCTGTAACGCAGCAGGGCCGCCTGTGGATGAACCAATGACTACCAGACGCGTATCCCTGGGCACTACAGGAGCACGAGAACTAACACCTCTTGAAGCAGAGTAATGCGCTGGACGCGCATGCACAGTTTCAGCACCTACGGCAGAGCTGCGTGCTGTAATTTTAGGGGCAGGAGCAGGGGTACGTCTTTCAAGTGACACACGAGACGGAGTATCTGCCACGCGAGCAGAGCCATCCGGGCGAAAAACCATTGATTTGGATGACTGTCCAGCATCAGCGCGAGTTGAGAATGGGCTGATTGCACGCCCCTGGCGTGCAATCATCACAATTTTATCCGTCAACTGAGACTGCAAAGAATGCGAACGATCCATCCATGCACGCATATCCTTTGACAGATAATCTACAGCACCAGCTTCTAGCGCTTGGAGGGTTACCCGAGCCCCTTCCTGGGTTAACGATGACAACATAAGCACCTTGGCAGGACACTCACGCATAATAATACGAACAGCCTCAATTCCATTAAGCTGAGGCATTTCTACATCCATTGTGACGACATCAGGCTGGAGCCGCTTAACTTGCTCAATACCTTCACGGCCATTAGACGCTGTACCAACAACGTCTATGCGTTTATCACTACCCAATAAATCAGCTATACGCTGTCTAAAAAAAGCAGAATCATCAACAATTACTACCCGAACAACCATATTCAGCATCCCGCCTCAAGACGCACCCATCAGGATGCGTAGCTCTTCAGCAGGTTTGGAATATCGATGATAAGGGCGATACGACCATCACCCGTAATTGTCGCACCAGAAAGCCCCGGAGTGCCATGGAGGATGGAGCCCAATGGTTTAATAACAACCTCTTCCTGCCCAACCAGCTGATCGACAACAAAGCCAACTCTCTGGGTACCAACAGTGACAATAACGACATGTCCTTGCTCTGGCAGATCAGCATGTGCCTGCCCAACAATCAACCAGCGCTTCAGATGGAACAAAGGTAACGCTTGGTCACGAACAATAATAACCTGTTGGCCATCCACTGCGTTTGTCTGAGTCAGATCAAGATTGAATATTTCGTTCACGTTGACCAGCGGTAATGCGAATGCCTGGTCCTCGAGAATAACCATCAGTGTTGGCATAATAGCCAACGTCAGAGGCACCTGAATAGCAATACGAGTACCCTGGCCCATGACCGAGTCGATACTAAGTGTACCGTTCAACTGAGTGATTTTGGTTTTAACGACATCCATACCAACACCACGACCAGAAACATCCGAGATTTCGGTCTTGGTAGAGAAACCAGCCTGGAATATCAGGTTAAAACATTCCTGCTCAGTCAGGCGGCGTGCTGCTTCAACATCCAGCATCCCACGATCGATCGCCAGATTACGCAATATTTCAGGGTCCATGCCAGCCCCGTCATCCTGAATGACCAGCAAGATATGATCACCTTCCTGCTCAGCTGACAGCAGCACGTTGCCTTCTCGCGGCTTGCCTGCACCCTCGCGCACCTCAGGGGATTCAATACCATGATCAACCGAGTTACGCACAAGGTGAATCAATGGGTCAGCGAGTGCTTCAACAAGGTTTTTGTCCAGATCGGTCTCTTCACCTCGTAATTCAAGGCGAACCTCTTTATGAAGGTTACGCGACAAATCTCGAATCAGTCGAGGGAAGCGACCAAATACTTTTTTGACTGGCTGCATCCGTGTTTTCATTACAGACATCTGCAAATCTGCAGTAACCATATCAAGCGTTGCTAACGCCTTGGCCATTTCTTCATCTTCACGGGTAACACCAAGCCGGACAAGCCGGTTACGCACAAGGACCAGCTCACCAACCATATTCATAATTTTATCCAGCAGACGGGTATCTACTCGAACATTATTTTCCGGTGTAGGTTTGCTTGCTTGACCGCCTGATTTAGCAGCAGGTGCTTTGACCGCCTTTTTTGCAGCTGCCGCAGGTGCTGGGGACACAGGCGCTGGTGCACGTGCAGGGGCTGGTGCCGGCTCAGGCACAGTAGACGCCGCTGCGTCAGCAGGCTCCACCCCATCCGCTTGATGATTTACAAAGGCGAAGGCACCCTTACCTTGTGCTTGCAAATCATCAAGAAGATTTTCAAACTCATCATCAGAAATCAAGCCATTGGTTGCAGATCCTGGCACACCATCCGGTACAGACTCGCTTCCTGGTGCAGTTCCAGGACCATGCAACTCATCAAGCAGGGATTCAAATTCATCTTCAGTGATGAGATCACCGTTTGAACCACCTGTAACAACAGGACTAGCCGCTACCTGAGCAGGCTTGTCTTGCGCAAGGTCACCCAGCAGCATTTCAAATTCTGCACTGGACTGATCAGCACTGACCGGCACAGCTATCGACGCAGAGGCCACAACCACCGGCGCAGGCTCGGGTGCAGAAGGCATCGATGGCGCAGCAACGGGCTCAGGCGGCACCCCATCCGTATAACGACCAAGCGCAGCAAGTAGAGCTGCATCAGCAGACTCAGGCACTCCGCCATCACGAACGGTTTCAAACATCATGTTCACAGCATCAAGCGCCTGAAGCACGACATCCATAAGATCAGCGCTAACGGTCAATTCACCATTACGCAACATATCAAAGAGGTTTTCTGCCTTATGACAACACTCAACCATAGGGTCTAGCTGAAGAAAGCCTGCACCACCTTTGACCGTATGAAAACCCCTGAAAATTGCGTTCAGCAATTCACGATCTTCTGGTCGCTGTTCGAGTTCTACCAACTGCTCGGAGAGCTGCTCAAGAATTTCACCAGCTTCGACAAGAAAGTCCTCAAGTATTTCCTGGTCCACATCAAAACTCATAGAGAGCTCCTTTTAAAATCCGAGACTGGATAGTAGATCGTCCACATCATCCTGCCCACAGGCGACATCCGGAGAATCTTTATGAATTTGCGGACCCTCAGCTTTCACACTGGTATCCTTCTTTTCCTCAACGACTTCAGGTTCAGCCGCAACACTTTCCAGCCCACTTAGCCGTTCAACCTTGGAAGCCATATCCATAAGCTGGACCAAATGGCCTTCAACGTTTGTCACCAGGTTGATTACACGGCGAATGAGCTGACCGGTAATATCCTGATAACTTTGCGATACAAGTATCTCGGTGAGTTGAGAGCGGAGCTCATCAATTGTATGTTCCGACTCTTCTTTGAGCTTACAAGTGCGATCATAGCCACCTCGCAGCGCCTCAAACTCACCTTCCAGCTGTCCCACAAGAGACAACAGATCTTTAAAACGTTCGCTTTGGCCATCCAGGCGGTCAACCAATGTTAACGCTGAATCAATCCGGTCCATCGTCTCATGGGCGTTTTTCTCAGTAACCTCTATTACGTAAGAAAGACGTTCAGATGCATCAGCAAAGACTGCAGATGCCATATCTCTGTCACTAAGCGCACTTCCAACATCAGCGCTAAACGACTTGATAGCCTCATGTAAACCACGAGTCAAAAAACCGACTTCATTATAAAAAGCCTGGTGTTTAGCGTCATTCAGCTCCTGGATGAGAACCATCGCCAAGCTCAAGTCACCACCATCAAGAACAGTTACCAGTTCCTGCGCTTTATCACGCAATACACTTTCAAACTGGTCTATTCCCTGACGACTGTCCTGTGCGCTCATAAGCAGAGTTTCCTTATTGCTTAGTCTAAACGTTCGAAGATTTTATCAATCTTCTCTTTCAATACAGCAGCAGTAAACGGCTTAACTACGTAGCCATTCACACCCGCCTGCGCCGCAGCAATAATCTGCTCACGTTTAGCCTCTGCGGTCACCATCAACACAGGTAAATGACTCAGGTTAGGGTCTGCACGCACTTCTTTGAGCAGATCAATCCCAGTCATACCTGGCATATTCCAGTCGGTGATCAGAAATTCAATATTGCCCTGCTTCAAAATAGGCAATGCTGTCTGGCCGTCATCGGCCTCCTGGACGTTGGTTAACCCAAGATCACGTAACAGGTTTTTTATGATACGTCTCATTGTAGAGAAATCATCTACAACAAGTATTTTGATGTCTTTTTTCAAGACACATCTCCCATTTAAGACCACGCAACTCTATGAGTTTACTCTCAATTAGGTCAATTACGTTGAGTATGGTCAAGAATTTTATTGCCACTCTCGCAATCGACTTCGCAATCTGGCCGCAGCCTGACTATGAATCTGACTGACGCGAGACTCGCTTACGCCTAGTATCTGACCTATTTCCTTCAAATTGAGCTGCTCATCATAATACAACGCCAGCACAAGTTTTTCCCGCTCAGGCAACCTCTCAATTGCTTTTGCCAGAGACTGCTTAAAAAAGTCTTTAGAAACATGGCGCTCCGGGCCGGGGTCATCATTGGAGATATACTCACCAGGCCCATCATCCTGGGGAGTAACCAGCTCTTCATAGCTGAACAGCCGACTCTCCATTGAGTCTCTTAATAAGCTGTAATACTCATCCAGAGAGATCTCCATCTCTTCTGCCACTTCAGCATCGGAAACATCCCTGCCCAAACGAGATTCTAGCTTATGAGTTGCTTCAGAGACACGACGGCCATTACGATGTACGGAACGTGGCGTCCAATCACCCCGCCGGACTTCATCAATAATGGAACCCCTGATCCTGATTCCAGCGTAGGTTTCAAAACTAGCCCCCTTGCTCGGATCATAGTTCCGCGACGCTTCAAGTAACCCAATCATACCGGCTTGTTGAAGATCATCGAATAGAACAGAAGCAGGCAAACGCGCCTGTAAGTGATGGGCAATACGTTTAACCAACGGCGCATACTGCTCGATAAGCTCATCACCTGAAACAAATTGCACCTGGTTATACATGCAGGACCTGTTAATCCTTTGTCGTCACCCCTTGCACCAGTCGCTCCACAAAAAACTCCAGATGGCCTCTTGGTGTATTCACGACAGGCCATGTAAGAACTTTTTGTGAAAGCTGTCGATATGCAAGGGCAGCTTTGCTATTCGGAAACTTCTCAATTACAGCTCGCTGCGATTGTACCGCTTTACGAACCGATTCATCATAAGGGATTGAGCCAATATATTGAAGGGCCACATCAAGGAAGCGATCTGTAACAGTCACTAACTTATTGTACATATTTCGCCCCTCCTGCTCTGACCGTACCATATTCGCCAGAACACGAAAACGACAAACCCGATTTCCCTGACTCACAACTTTAATTAATGCGTAAGCGTCTGTAATTGATACAGGTTCATCACACACAACAACAATAACTTCCTGAGCAGCCCTGACAAAGCTAAGCACCGATTCAGTAATACCAGCCGCCGTATCAATAATTAAAACATCAAGCAAATCTGCAATATCCGCAAACGCATACACTAGCTCAGCATGCTGATGAATTGTCAATTGCGTCATTTCCTGAATACCCGAAGACGCAGGCACAATATGGAAGTTATCACATATAGGCACCATCACCTCTTCCAGGGTGCACTCTCCGGCAAGCACATCCGCGATCGTACGACGAGGCCTTACCCCCAGCATAACGTCAACATTCGCCAGGCCGAAATCCGCATCCATCAGCACAACGCGTTCACCAGAATCTGCAATTGCACGCGCAAGGTTAATAGAGACATTGGTTTTACCAACCCCCCCTTTCCCCCCTGTCACCGCAATCACGCGGACAGAGCTAGCCCCTATAACAGCCACGCTACATCAGCCTGCTTTGAATATTTTTGAAGGCCCAGTGTCGGCCGGCGCAAGCTGAGCCCTGACAGCCCGTGCTTTTTGAGCTGTAACAACAGCACGCCCTACCAGATCAGAACGGCGAGCAATAGAAACATCATCAGGGATTCGCTGCCCGTCAGCGACATAAGCAATCGGCAGCCGATGCTCCACAGCAAGTGATAAACCTGCACCGATACTACCAGACTCATCCAGCTTACTCAGAATACAGCCATTCAGCCCCATTTCACGGTAGGCAGCATAAGCACCCTCCATTAACTGGTGCTGGCTCGAACATGACAGCACTAGCAATTTTTTCAGGCGAAGCGTTACCGAACTGAGCATCTCCATCTGCAGGTCATTGTGCGGCTCGTTCGGATTTAGCCCAGCAGTATCAATCAATACCAGACGCTTATTACGCAGAGACTGCAAAACATCTTCAAGCGTTTCATCTTCAGTCACGACACGAACGGGGACATCAAGTATACGGCCAAAGGTACGCAACTGCTCATGGGCAGCAATTCGATATCCATCTGTTGTCACCAGCGCCAGACTGGAACTACCATGCTTAAGTACGTATTGAGCAGCCAGCTTACCGATTGTAGTTGTTTTACCAACACCCGTAGGACCAACAAACGCCACCATACCGCCGCGTTCAAGAATATCCTCACCAATAACCGGGATCGACTCAGACAGCCGGGCCAAGGTATTACGCCAGGCTTTTTCAGGCGCTATATTTTGCTCAACACCTGCCAGCAGTTGTGCAATCAATCGTTCATTTATACCAATAAGAGCTAACTTCCTGACAAGTGGATCACTAGATTTAAGCGGTACAGTCATACTCGCATCCAGTGGCAAGTCTGGAAGATCAACTACTTTCTCTGCTTGCTCAGCCAACTGTGACTTAAGCGAACGAATTTCAGCCTTCATTGCCTGCATCATAGCGCCTGACGCAGGGGATGGAGCAGTATCGCCGTTACCAGGTTCAGACGACGTCACAGACTGGCGTGATTCAGCCTGAGCCAGACGATCTTTAAGCGACACAAGGCCTGATTCACCCTGAGGCATTTCATCCGCAACAGGGGAAGCCGACCTGACAGCACGCCTATCACCCTCGACAGCAAACCCAGGCTCCTGCTGCTTACGCGCCTTCAGGGAATCAAGAATCGTACGTAACTGCTCATCACCCTCGCCACTAATTTGACGATTAGCAATAGCCCTCGGCTCACCAGGGTCCTGCATAGAGGAAGCGCTGGCAGGCTGCGAAGCAGCGATACGTGAACGCGCCCGCATCAACTCTTCACGCAACTGGTCCTGAGACTGCCCCATGGCAGCACGCGCACGATTCTCTCGCTGTCGAGCAAGCGCCTGCTCTCGCTTAAATTGCTCGTGTGCAGAATCATACTCAGATTCTTCAGCCGCCACGACCTCTACACCACCAGCCACCCGCGTGTTCGAAACAATAACAGCATCCGGACCAACTTCTTCACGAACACGACGCATAGCCTGGCGCATATCCGCCGCAAAAAAGCGTTTAACCTTCATATTCGCCCCATCTCTGGATGCCTTTCTCTGGCGTAAAAAATACATTAACCATTCTGGCCACCCACTGTCGCCACTATTGTGACTTTCTTATTCTCTGGAATCTCCTGGTAAGACAGCACATGTATCTGCTGCTCACCATAACGCACAAACTTTGCCAGCAGAGGCCTCACTGGCGCAGCAACTAGCAACACAGCTGGCTTACCGGCCATTTCCTGCTGCTGGGCCGCTCCGACAAGCGACATCTGTAGTCGCTCAGCCATACCAGGCTCGATTGCAAGATTCTCATCTCCGCCCTGCTGAACCGACCCCAGTAATAACTGTTCCAGCTGAGGATCCAGAGTAATAACTGGAAGTTCGACCTCAGCCCCATTAACTGTCTGCACAATCAATCGAGCCAGCGCGATCCTCACCATTGCCGTTAGCATCATCGAATCCTGAGTACGCGTTACAGCATCGGTCAATGACTCTGCTACCGTTCTAAAATCCTTTAGCGGAACCTGCTCCATTAACAGGTTCTGCAAAACTTTTAACAGATTACTAATACTGATCTTATTTGGCACCAACTCTTCAACCAGCTTCGGAGAAGATTTAGCTAACATATCAAGAAGCTGCTGAACCTCTTCATGACCGAGCAGATCCTTAGCATTGTTATGCAAAAGCTGGTTAAGGTGCGTCGCTACTACGGTCGAGGCATCAACTACGGTATAACCCAACGACTGAGCACGCTCTTTTTCAGATGCCTCTACCCACACTGCGTCCAGACCAAAGGCAGGATCTTTAACTTCAATGCCTTGTAAGCTACCAAACACCTGACCGGGGTTAATTGCCAGCTCACGATCAGGGTAGACCTCAGCCTCACCGACAACGACCCCCATCATAGTTATCCGATACGAGCCGGGCAGCAGATCCAAGTTATCACGTATATGAACCGATGGAACAAGAAAGCCGAGCTCCTGAGACAATTTCTTACGGACCCCTTTGATCCGGCTCAACAACTGACCGCCCTGCAGCTTATCAACCATTGGAATCAGGCGATACCCAACCTCCAGACCCACCATATCAACCGGCATTACATCATCCCAGTCAAGCTCACGATTACTATCAGGGTCATCCGCCGCCATCGGCAGATCAAGACCAGATTCTGCTCCTGCCTCCGTAGCCTTTTCTACTTCAGCTTTCGCCTTGCTCTGGATAAACCAGACGGCACCAGCGACTGCGGCAGCCAACGAAAGAAAGGCAACATGCGGCATTCCAGGCACAATACCCATAATAAAAAGGATAACGGCCGTAACGGTCAACGCTTTAGGTGAACCAATTTGGGAAAGAATCTGACTGCCCAGCTCATGGCTTGAGTTCTGCCGCGTAACCATAATTGCAGCAGCAGTAGAAAGCAGCAACGACGGAATCTGGGCAACAAGCCCATCACCTATCGTTAACAGCGAATAGAATTCAGCTGCTGTGGAAAAATCCAGATCGTGCTGGGCCATACCAATCGCCAGGCCACCAATGATATTGATCACCAGAATCAGAATACCTGCAACAGCATCGCCACGCACAAACTTGGATGCACCATCCATTGAGCCGTAAAAGTCAGCTTCCTGGGTAACATCAGCGCGTCGCTCTCGAGCCTCATCCTGGTTAATCAGACCAGCATTAAGGTCAGCATCAATGGCCATCTGCTTACCGGGCATTGCATCCAGCGTAAAGCGAGCACTTACTTCTGAAATACGCCCAGCACCCTTGGTTACCACCACAAAATTGATGATAACCAGAATAAGGAACACAACCAGACCTACAACATAGTTACCGCCGATAACAACCGAACCAAATGCTTCAATCACCTTACCGGCAGCATCCCCACCCTCATGACCGTACAGCAGCACAACACGAGTAGACGCTACGTTTAACGCCAGCCGCATCAAGGTTGCAACCAGCAAAATACTTGGAAACACTGCAAAATCCAGTGGTCTCATGGAGTAGATGGAGACAAGCAAAACAACAATAGATAGCGCAATATTAAACGTAAAGGACACATCAAGCAGAAATGCTGGTATGGGCAATGTCACCATCGCCATAATAACCAGCAACAAAACCGGCACACCAAGGTTACCGTTCAGAATTGTGCGCGACTGCGCCATTAAAGCTTGCTTATTCAGATTCGCCAACAAACTGTCATCATCCCAACAAAAACCAGAAGAGAGGCCAAATTAATGACACGCCAGCCAGCTAAATTCAATCAAACCACAATAATTTGACGACATTCTTATATGTATCTGAACACAAAGCAATAAGCCTGCCAGTTACTCATCTCTGCGTAGCTCATTTGGAATTTCCATATCAGCATCCCGCGGCTTCTCAGGTTTTGCACCAGAAGGTGACTTCGCACGTTTAAGCTGAAAGACATAAGCCAGCACCTGGGCAACTGCATTATAAAGCCCTGTCGGGATCTCCTCACCTACTTCCGTCGAGTAGTAAATGGCTCGCGCCAAAGCCGGGGATGCCAATAGAGGCACATCGTGTTCTTTTGCAATCTCTCTAATTTTAAGCGCTACAAAATCAGCCCCTTTGGCCACAATAATAGGCGCCTCTCTAACATCATTATCGTATTTTAGTGCCACTGAGTAATGCGTCGGGTTGGTGATGACAACATCCGCGTCAGGAACATCCCCCATCATGCTGCGTTGAGCAATCTCTCGTTGCAACTGCCTGATTCGCCCCTTCACCTCAGGCTTACCCTCACTGTTCTTCATCTCATCCTTGATTTCCTGCAACGTCATTTTCAGCTTTTTACTGTACTCATACAGCTGATAAGGAGCGTCAATAGCTGCAATAATTACCAGCGCAATGCACATCATCAGGAAAATCCACATCAGCAGCTCGACCGCATCACCCATCGCCACCACAACATCACTTGTCCCTAGCTGCAACAGATCATTATGGATTTTCCAGAGCGATAACACACCAAAGGTCCCCACCAGACCAAACTTGGCTAACGCTTTGAGCAGTTCAACCAGCGACTTCATCGAAAACATGCGCTTGATGCCCGAAAACGGGTTCATCCGATTAAACTTTGGCGCTAAAGCCTTGGAACTAAAGTTCCAGCCGCCCAAGGCAATCGGACTGATCAGCGCAGCCAACAAAACCATAGCAAAGAACCCAAGCAACCCCCTAAAAGCCTCAAGAGCACTGGTTCCTAAATGTGTCATCATCAAGTTCACATCGAATATTGATGCTCGCTCAAGCACATAGTTATAACGAATCACCCCCGATAGAACTGTCACCATATGCGCCCCGAAGACTACCGCTGCTGCAATACTGGCAAGCAACAAAGCCATCGTCGCCAGCTCTTTTGAACGTGGTATATCACCCTTTTCACGCGCATCATCAAGGCGCTTTTGCGTGGGCTCTTCGGTTTTTTCCTGGCCGTCTTCATTTTCTGCCATTACTCAACCCCCCATCATCAAGCTGGCCATGAAGTCGAGCGCATAGTCAGAAAATCGCAGATACTGGGTCAAAAAACCCGACTGACTGGCCCATACAATAAGCAATCCCATCAGCATCGTAAAAGGAAAGCCTATCGCAAAGATGTTTAGCTGAGGCGCGGCCTTGGTCATAATACCAAAAGCAAAGTTAATCACTAACAAGGCTGTAACCGCTGGTAACGCCATCAACAAAGCCGATGAGAACAACCAAGTACCAGACATTGCCAAGCGCCAGTACCCATCGGAGCCAAGGCCATCAAAGCCCACCGGTATATGAATGAAACTCCTCACTAGAATATCAATCAGTACCAGATGCCCATCCATCAAGATAAATAACAACATCACCAACGTCAGATACATCTGCCCCAGAATAACCACACTGACACCGTTAACCGGGTCATTGGCCGAGGCAAAACCAAGCCCCATCTGCATCGCGATCATCTGCGCGCCGAGGATAAACACCTGAAATAGTAGCTGAATCACAAACCCCAGCCCTGCACCAATGAGGATCTGCTGAACAATGATCAGGTAACTCTCGACACTCATGCCACTAAATCCCGGCATGACCGGCAACACTGGAGCCACAACCAACGTGACCGCAAGGGACAACCCCAACCTTGCACGCTGATTCACCAAATTAGAACCAAAAAGAGGCACTACCATAAAGAAAGATGCAATACGAAAGAGTGGCCAGAGGTACATCCCAACCATCTGCTCAACCTGCAGCAAGCCGATATCGAACACGCAGCTACCCGATCAAGATGGGAATATTATGGAAAAGGAACGCAAAGTAGTCAGATATTTTTCCCACAATCCACGGCCCTGTCCACATGATCACAAACAGAGTAATTACCAGCTTGGGCAAAAAACTGAGAGTTTGCTCATTGATCTGTGTTGCCGCCTGAAAGGTGGAGATAATCAAGCCTATCACCAAGCTGGGCGTAACGATTACCAGCACAATCGTAACAATCATAAAGAACGCATCGGCAAACAGCCCCATCGCTACCTGAGGGTTCATAGACCTTCTCCTGCTCAGAAACCGAAACTGGCGGCTAACGTACCAATCACCATAGCCCAACCATCAACCAGTACAAATAGCATGATCTTAAAAGGAAGCGACACAATAACCGGCGATAGCATCATCATACCCATCGCCATAAGGACACTGGCAACCACAAGGTCAATCACAAGAAAGGGGATAAATAACATAAAGCCAATCTGAAATGCAGTTTTCAGCTCACTGGTGACGAAGGCAGGGACCAACACACGAAATGGAATCTCCGCAGGTGTAGCAACCTGAGGCGTGTTCGAAATTGTCATAAACAGATCCAGGTCACTTTCCCTGGTCTGGTACAGCATAAACTCTCGAAAAGGTCCACTGCCCGCTTCAATCGCTTGCAGGACATTCAACTCTTCATTCATATAAGGCTGAACAGCCTCAACATATACCTTATCCAGCACCGGCCCCATAACAAACAGGGTAAGAAACATAGTCAGACCAATAAGAATCTGATTGGAAGGCGTTTGCTGCAAGCCCAGCGCCTGACGCAGTATCGCAAACACAATCATAATGCGGGTAAATGACGTCATCATCATGATGATTGCTGGCAGAAATGTCAGCATCGTCATCAGGATAAGAATCTGTAGCGTTACACTATAGTTGGTCGCCCCACCAGGCTCGGTCGTAATATTAAATGCAGGTATACCAGTATCTACCGCAAAGACAGGACCAGTAATAAAAACAAGCAATAAGGCTAATATGCGAACCGTCATTGGGACTGTTTTTCCTGTCCTTTTAACACTCCACGCAAGCGCTGCGTAAACTCACCGCCAGACACTTCAGTCCTGACAACAGGCTCAGAAAACTCACCGAGCTTGCTAATTCCCCCCTGAGTCACCCCGAGCAAAACCTGATGAGAATCCCCAACCTGAACAAGTAGAACACGCTCTCGCTGACCGAGGGCGAGACCAGCCACAATCTTAAGCTGACCATTATTCATCGAGACCACCCCTACACGCCTAAGCATCCAGGCAACAAATAAGATTGCCGCAACAACAATCCCAAGGCCGATAGCTAATTGTAAAACGGACTCAGAGGTAACCAGCTCGCGAGACAGGGGCTCAACAGCTGCAATCTTGGAAGCCTCTGCCCCCATTACAGGTGAAATAACCAAAGGGAAAATAGGAACGACAAGGAAGCAAAGAAGACTAAAGCGCACCGGAATTCCTTTATTTCAAACGCTTGATGCGCTCTTGCGGGCTGATGACATCAGTCAGGCGAATACCATAGCGATCATTTACCACAACAACTTCGCCGTGGGCAATCAAGGTACCATTAACGCGAACATCCAACGGCTCACCCGCAACACGATCAAGCTCAACCACCGACCCTTGATTCAGCTTGAGCAGGTTACGTATAGGAATCTCAGTTTGACCAACTTCCATTGTCATAGTCACCGGTATATCCAGAATAACATCCAGCTTCGGATCATTAGATACGGGGGCCGACTCATCTTGCAATTCATCCAGTTCGACTGCCGCAGCGCCTGCCAGTTCGGCATCCTGCGCAGCCATATCAGCCATAATATCCGCCACATCACCTGCAGCATCACCAACCTGCTCACCTAGCGCAGCAGCCCACTCATCGGCCAGTCCGCCCGGATCCCCATTCTGGTTTTCATTACTCATTGCATCAACTCTCTAGCAAGCAGGTCTGATTACGGCAGCTTTTCAAGCTGCTCAAGTATTTGTACGGCTAGACGCCCTCGAGACACTCCAAGCTTACAGCTATAGACCGGCACTCGATTAGCTTTCAATTCAAACGTTGGCGGAATATCCACAGGGATCACATCATTCACCTGTAATTCCATAACATCTCGCAAAGTCATCTCTCGCTCAGCAATCCGCACCCCAAGGTCAACTGATGCCTGGCGAATATCTTTATCCAGCGCATGCTCCCAGCGTTCGTCTCCTTCGTCGTCAGAGTTCTGAAAGCCTGATACCAGCACATCCCTGACAGGCTCCAGCATGGAGTACGGCAGTGTGATATGAAATTCACCACTCCCCCCTTCAAGGTCAACCTGAAAGGTACTAACAACAACAACTTCCGCCAGACTGACAGCATTTGCCATCGCCGGATTTACTTCATGACCCGCATGTTCAAAATCCAGTTCAATAACTGGGCTCCAGGCATCTTTCAGGTTTTCAAAAAACTGATTGACCGTTTTAAAGACAAGCCGGGTTTCTGTCGGAGTGAACTCTCGGCCTTCAATCTTCGCATGCCGGCCATCCCCCCCGAAGAAGTTATCAACCAGTTTAAATACCAGTTTGGCATCCATAATAAGCAAGCCCGTGCCACGCAATGGGCTGACCCGCATCATATTCATACTGGTTGGAACATAGAGTGTGTGGATGTAATCGCCGTACTTCATCACCTGCACTCCGCCTACCGTAACATCGGCAGCACGGCGCAACAGGTTAAACAAGGTAGTTCGAACAGAGCGTGCAAAACGCTCATTGATCATCTCAAGCGTCGGCATCCGGCCACGAACAATACGTTCATGACTGGCGAGGTCATAGGGACGGACGCCATCGGCATCCTCTACAACCTCATCTTGCGAATCATCATCGTCATCATCAACGCCATGCAACAGCGCATCAATTTCATCCTGTGATAAAAGGTCTTTTACCGACATACGTTACGCTCAGCCACCTTATTGCATCACAAAATTGGTAAATAGCACTGTTTCCACGCCCGGCTTACCAAGTTTTTCCAGCATGATTTCCTGCACCAATTCAGTTGCTCTGGCCCGCAGCAGGCTTTTACCTTCGACAGACTTGAGTTCACTGAACCGCTGCGTTGCAAACAGGTTGTTTATTCGAGAGACGACTAATGGCATATGCAACGTTAATGTATCAGCCACTATCTGATCACGCGATTTCAATTCAACATATGCCTGCATATAGTGTGGCCGCTCATCCCCTTCAGGCTGAAGCGTAACCACAAACATCGGCTTGCCTTCCTTGGTTCTGACTTTCGTGTAAATCGCAATTTTGCTCCCAGGCTCTTCAGCCTGTTCAACAGCATCTTCCTGAGACTGGTCACCAGCAAGAAAGTAGAAAGCCGCGCCAGCACCACCGCCACCAACGATAACAAGACCCAACACGATGAAGAGAATAAGCTTTAGCTTCGATGATTTTTTGCCTTCGCCATTTTCAGCATCATCTTTTTTATCGTCTGCCACGTCCGTACCCTCCGTAAAACCGGTGTTTTAATAACTCATATCGGAAAATACTAACACAAGCGAGTTCTGTAAGGCATAAGGTTTACGCGTAATAATCTACCAGCGAAACACTATGCGCCTCAGCATTTGTTGCTACGTCTTCAGCACTCTCGCCCCCCCCCTGAACGCGACCGTCCTCAGACTCCCCATCAGCCATACCGCCCTGCCCTGCATGTTGCTGGGCAGATTGATCATCTACCGAGCTTTCAGTCAGATTAAGGCCCTGCTCTTCAAACATATCTCGTAACCTCGACATACCCTGCTCCACAGCATCTCGAACCGATGCATGAGGCGATACAAAGCTCACACTAACCTGATCCTGGGAGACACGAATCTTCACCTGAAGGCTACCCAGTTCTGGTGGATCCAACTGAATCTCAGCCACTTTATTATTCTGCGATGCCAACCACATAACCTGGTTATTCAACGTCGCAGACCAGGCAGGCGATGCCAGCGCAGGCCGCCCACTCATTAACAACTGGTGAGACTGCATAGCAGCCTGTTCACCGGACTGGCGGGGCGCTGCCTGGGTTGACACACCATCTCTGCTACGCCCATCCTCTCGGCCATCAGACGCCCCATTGTCGACAGAGGTTAACGCTTCACTCTCGCCAGGCGAGACCACCACGTTACCGGCAATACTCGCGTTCGTAACTGCGGCAGGCCTCACGACAGCCTCCGCATTAACACGCGCATCCGGGTTAACCAGCTGCACAGGCTCACGCCGCCCAGAGCCAGCCTCAGAACCTTCGGACTTTAACTGACTAACAACAACCGCTGCACGATCGGTATCGACAGCATCAGAAACAGCCTGAGCAGCCGGCATAGCACTGCTAACCGGGGCAGGCTGTGGAGCTGGACGTGCATCAGGGGCAACCAGCGATCTGCCCTGATCAACCTGGTAGGCTTGCGAATCTGGTCGCGCCCCCCCCTGAAGTACACCTGCAGCAACACCAGGCCTCGGCTGCTGAGCTGCCGCTGTCAGGCGCGACATCAACTGCTCAGCGTCCGACAAAAGGGAACCCGTCGCAGCCGAGGCAGCGACCTGTTGCGATTTCATCAAATCAACAACTGTAGGGTTGGTTACTTTTACAGCTTTGACATCGAGACCGACAGAGCGAGCTGTAGCAAATCGATCCCGACTGCTACCAGCAGATCCAGCTGAACCTCCACTGACATCAGGCTTTACTTCAGCTGACACGGAACTCGATACAATGCCCACAGCCTGAGTCTGTATCTGTGTCTGTATCTGTGTCTGTATCTGTGTCTGTATCTGTGTCTGTGCCGAGGCCTGAGCCGAGGCCTGAGCCGAGGCCTGAGCCGAGGCCTGAGCCGTCACTCGAGCTGACTGCTCCGCGACCGCTGATGCAACAGGCTGAGCAGTAGAGGCCGCCTCCTTTTCTGCCTCTACATATTCCTGCGAAGCACGGATAACCACATTATCTGGCGCCCCCCCTGCCTGCTTCTCAGTAACACCACCTTGATTATCAACGCCGGTTTCGCCTTCCCCGACAAGTGCAGGTAAGACAGAGGGACTCACACCCTGGTCACCAGCCTCGAGATCATTCTCAACGGAAACAACTGGAGGCTCGACACCCTCTTCGGATACCACCTCATCCCAGCCTTCCAGCACTTTTTTAAACTGAGAAACCATATCCGTGATGGCAGGCATCCGCGAGATATCGCTCTGCTCAAGCACTGCGGTCAACTCAAGCAGCTGCTGCCGTGAAATACCCTGCTCACGCAACTGAGCCAACATATCAGCAGGGATCGTATCGCCAGCAAAGTTTTCCAGTAAAGCTGCAAGCTCAGCCCCCGCTTCAGGGGTCTGCAGCGGCAAAGCAGTGCCAACTGTCGGCAAGGGCTGACCGTTTATCCCTCCCCCCCCTGCCCCAGGCATAGACAACGATAACAGCTGTGCAAACGCACCATTCAGACCAGCCAAGCCCGCTTCACCCCCAAAGAGGCCGCCCCCCATGGAGGTGTAACCACCCGTAATAGAGGTGGGTGAGAGCGTACCGGAGATAGAGTCGTTCATTGCCTGCTCCTGAAATTCAGCGATTAGCATCCCTTCAGCAAAATACAGGCCAGAATAGAAATAGAAGAAAATAACGCGTGGAAGTGGGTATTCAGACGGCCCTACGTATAGCAGCCATCAGAAAAAATCAGGCTTCCTCAGCTGCGAGCGCTCATCGAGCTCCTTCTGCAACTGCTTGTCCTGCTCCAAGCTTTCCTGATTAAGCGCTTTTTCATGCAGTACATCCATAGCTTTCATACCAGCGTAGGATTTCTTCCAGTGCATTTCGACTGCATCCAACTCCTGGCGATTATGCTGCATAGATTCACGATGCTTCATGATGGTATGGGTAATCTTATTCAGGAATGCCTGACGGGTCTGAACCCCACGAGGGTCCATCGTCTTCTGACCCGCCGCGATAAACTCAGACTGATAATCCAGCAAAAATGCCTGCAACTGCTGCAAGCCATGCTCATCCTGGCTAACACGGTTACGGCTGACAGCCAGCATCTGATCTGCCTGCTTCTTTCGCCGCTCAGCCAGCTCTTTAACCAGTTCAAGTCGTTTAGAGCGCTTAGCCATACCACCTCACTCAGCCTTGCGGCATCGGCTCCATAGACATCATCAGATGCTGAACACTGGTTCGCATATCGTGCGCTTCGGTAATCTTCTGTTGTAAGAATGCCCTGAAAACCGGCATTCGCTCAATCGCAAGATCCGTTTCAGGGTCACTCCCCATAGCATATGCGCCCACAGCAATGAGATCGGCATTTTGCTGATATTTGGAAAATATCTTTTTAAATTCAAGTGCTTTTGCCAGGTGATCTGCATCTACAACGGCTGGCATTACTCGACTAATCGACGCCTCGATATCAATCGCAGGATAATGCCCCTGCTCTGCCAGTCGCCGCGATAAAACGAAGTGGCCATCAAGAATGGCACGCGCTGAATCAGCCACCGGGTCCTGCTGATCATCACCTTCTGTCAATACTGTATAAAAGGCGGTTATAGACCCCCCTCCCGGCTCACCATTTCCTGCTCGCTCAACCAGCTTGGGCAGCTTGGCAAATACCGATGGGGGATAGCCTTTCGTAGCTGGCGGTTCGCCCACAGCCAAGGCAATTTCACGCTGCGCCTGCGCATAACGGGTCAGGGAGTCCATCAGCAACAATACGCTACGACCCTGATCACGAAAATACTCAGCAATGCGGGTCGTCAGCTGGGATGCGCGCAAACGCATCAGCGGGGAATCATCCGCTGGAGATGCAACCACGACAGCCCTCTTCAAGCCCTCAGGCCCCAGGCTTTCTTCAATAAATTCTTTTACTTCTCGCCCACGCTCACCGATCAGCCCAACCACTACAATTTCAGCTTCGGTAAAGCGCGTCATCATACCCAGCAGCACAGATTTACCCACACCACTGCCTGCAAACAGACCCAACCGCTGTCCTTTACCAACTGTCAGCAACGAGTTGATCGCCCGGATACCGACATCAAGAGTCGTCCGAATTGGGTCCCGTGATAATGGGTTAATAACTTTGCCAGCGAGAGAAACCTTCTGTTCAGCATTCAGCGGCCCGGCACCATCAATCGGTTTACCTACGCCATTGAGCACTCGCCCTAACAGCTGCGGACCCACGGGCACCGCCCCGGCTCCCTGCATCGGAATAACCCGTGAACCAGGCTGTAATCCTTCAATATTATCCAGCGGCATCAGGAAAATACGGTCACCAGAGAAACCAACGACCTCGGCCTCGACCTGCAACGTGCGGGTGACCTCTATAATACAACACTCACCAACCGCAACCTGAAGGCCCACCGCCTCCAGCGTCAAACCGATCATGCGTGTAATACGCCCTTCAATACGTGCATAGGCGGGGCTATAACGAATACCCTGAAAACGCGACAGGCGCTCAGCCAACAAGGCCATCAGGACTCCTTAGCCACTGGAGACTCAGGAGGAACATCCCGAAAAGACTGGAATTGCTCAACAACCTGAGAGAAACGGTGTGCCAACGTATTATCAGCAAAGGAGTCAACACCATGTAGCAGACAGCCCCCGGCAGGAATATTCTCATCACCAACGACCTGCCAACTTTCATGACTGGCGCGAGCCATTTCAGCGACAACACCAACCTCAGCGGGGTTAACCAGAATCCGTAGACTGTCATGCGGGCGAGGGACTTTATCCAGCACCTCCTGGATAGCGCAACGAATCACAGACTGGTCAAGCTCAGCAGTTGCACCAACCACAGCACGTGACAAGGCAACGACCATGTCCAACAGCTGCGCTTCAAGGTTTGAAGCCTGCTCACCCAGCGGCTGGTGTTGCTGACTGATCAGGCTGGCCAGCTGGGCCTGCAACCGCTGCACTTCGCTCTGCCCAGAACCGAAACCGGCTTCATGACCCTCTTTACGGCCATCAGCCACACCTTTAGCATGACCATCACCCAGCCCTTTTTCCAACCCGTCCTTATAACCTTCATCAAAACCCTCACGGCGAGCGCTTTCACGAATCTCTTCAAGCTCGACCAGAGTAAGTTTTTCAGCAACCTGCTCGTCCTCAACAACTTCAACCTCACCAGATTCCTTGCGAGCAAAGGCCATAACATGCTCACCCGCCACATCAGGCAAAGTCCAGTTCTCAAATGCAGCTGCAGCCCCAGAGGGCAATCGCTTAACGCGCTGATCAATTGGTTTCATAGGCGTATCAGATCATCTCCTCACCGCTACCGCCGAGCATAATCTTACCTTCATCAGCCAGACGCCTGGCGACGTTAAGCACTTCTTTCTGCGAATCTTCAACCTCACTGATACGCACTGGGCCTTTCGCCTCAAGATCATCCGCAAGCAACTCAGCGGCACGCTTGGACATATTGCGGAAAATTTTCTCCTGCAGGGCAGTTTCAGCACCTTTCAGCGCCAGCACCAGCACATCCGTCGAGATCTCACGCAAGATAGCTTGCATACCTCGATCATCGACATCAATCAGGTTATCGAACACGAACATAAGGTCAGAGATCTGATCTGCAAGGTGCTCATCAACATCCTTGATACCACCCATAACCTCTTCTTCCATGGACGATTCAACAAAGTTCATGATGTTAGCAGCCGACTGAACACCACCCAGCGAGGCTGACTGACTGCCCGCCGTACCGCCAGCAAACTGACGTTCGAGGATGTCATTAAGCTCCTGCAGCGCCTGAGGCTGAACTCGCTCAAGCGCAGCCACACGCAGCAATACATCAAGGCGAACTTTATCATCAAAACAGGAAAGAACATTTGCCGCTTGGTCCGGCTCAAGAAAAGCAACAACAACTGCCTGAATCTGCGGGTGCTCATAGCGAATAATTTCCGCCACCTGCCTAGGGTCCATCCAGCGCAGTGTATCCAGGCCAGACGTATTCGTATTCATAAGAATACGGTCAAGCAGTGTTTTGGCTTTCTCTTCACCCAGCGCTTCATTCAGCATCGCACGAATATAGCGATCATTGTTAATACCGATACCGGTCTGATCGCTAACCTGATCCATAAAGCTGGCAACCACCGCCTCTACACGTGACTGCGGCACATTATCCAGTTTAGCCATCGCTTCACCGATCAGCTGCACCTCTTTTGGCCCCAGATGACGAAGAATTTCAGCCGCATCAGACTCCCCAAGACTAATCAGCAAAATTGCAGACTTTTCTATGGTGGTCAGCCCCTCAAGAGGGTTGTCGTTTTCTTCACTCACTATCTACGACCCACTGTTTAACAGCCTGCGCCACCCTGGCAGGATCTTCCGCAACCATACTGCGAATAGCATTGATCTGATAATCAAAACTTTGACTGGCCGCCGGCATCAAACTGTCATCATTACCGAACGTAATCTGGTCATCCGCTATACCTGCTTCATCCAGACCTTCCAACTCCGCAGCAACATCCCCCGCAGCACCTAACCCAGCAACCCCACTAGCAGTTCCCGTTACCGCCAGAGACTTGAGGATTGGGCGCAGTATGCCAAACACCAGCAGCAAAACAAAGAGTACTGCCAACACCTGTTTGACGAGATCCCAGAACCATTCGGTCATCCAGAACGGCGTCTCTTCTATCAGACCCTCATCAGGAGCTACGAAGCGAGTATTGATGACGTTAATGCTGTCACCTCGAAGCGCAGAGTAACCAACCGCATCTTGCACCAGCAACCGTACCCGCGCCAGATCTTCAGAGGCCCAAGGCGTGTAGCTTACAGCTCCATCAGAACCTGACTCAGCGATGTCATCCACAACCACAGCGACAGTCAGGCGACGCACACGCCCCTGCTGATGGCGGGTATAGCTCATGGAACGATCCAGCTCAAAGTTACGCGTGGCCTGCTTACGACTACTACCTGGCGCTTTATTTCCTTGCGCACCGTCAGCCCCAGCGACTTCAGGCACCGCAGATGCCCCAGGAGGTTGATTAGATAATGCCCCAGGAATACCAACAGGGGCAGGATTCCCCACCCGACTTTCATCCAGCGTCTGCTCTGAGCGCAGCGCAGGCATATCTGGATTGAACAACTCTTCTGTCTGTTCGACCTCGGTAAAATCAATGTCTGCAGAGACTTCGGCGCGGAAACGATCACTGCCGACCACGGGTTGCAGAATACTGTTCACACGATTAAGCAAAGTTTGTTCAATACGGCGGGTGTATTCAACCTGCTTAGCTGCAAGCACAACATCGGTGTCGGCATCTCTCGTATTCAGCAAACGGCCCTTCTGATCAACTACCGTAACCGCATCAGCATCCAGCTCAGGAATACTAGAGGCAACAAGATTAGCAATTGCAGCGACCTGAGTCGGCTCAAGCTTACGCCCAGCAAACAACTCGACAAATACTGATGCTCGAGGCTTACGCGCATCACGGATAAATACCGACTCTTTAGGAATCGCCAGATGAATACGGGCACTGCGTACCGCGATAAGACTGGAAATGGTACGAGACAACTCACCCTCGAGGCCACGCCGGTAGCGAGTCGTCTCCATGAACTGACTGGTGCCTAGCCCCTGCTCCTGATCAAGCAGTTCAAAGCCCACTGTCTTTTCAGTGGTAAAACCCTCAGCGGCCAGACGCAACCGAGCCTGGTGCACCTTATCCTGGGGCATAAGAATCGCACGCCCATCAGCGTCAAACTTGTAGGGCAGATTGAACAGCTTTAGCTGTTCAATCACCTGGTTTGCATCCGCAAAGCTCAGATTACTGAAAAGCACATGGTATTCCGGCTTTTGTGACCATAAGACTACAGAAAAGCCAATAGCGATACTGGCCGCTAACCCGATCATCAAACCGACCTGGCGCACAATTCCTAGCCGATTAAAGCCCATAACCGGATTTCCGCTATCCGATGGCATCGTATTATCAGACATGTTTAAACTCTATCGTCCAGACCACAAAGTGAGACCGTTACATTGGCATTTTAGAAATATCTTCATAGGCGGAAACCAGCCGGTTACGCACCTGAAGCATTGCCTGGAAAGAAATGGATGATTTTTGCAAACTGATCATGACCTGAGGCAAATCAACGGTCGGATCACCTTTCTCATAGGCTGTGGACAGCTCTTTGGACTGCAGCTGCGATTCATTTACTTTATCAACAGCCCCCTTTAACAAGGTGCCAAAATTCCCACTACCTGTCGCCTGTGTCATGTCAGACCGAACAACCGGAGGCGCCAAAGGAGCAGCAGCATCCATTTGTGCACGGATTGCACGCATTTGCGTCAACACACCTGTAATATCTGCACGCTCTACCATAATTTCGCCTCCCTATATGGCGGTTATTTGACATTATAAGCTGGTATCCGCTCCTTTCAAGCGCCAGAAAAACAACATAACGACACTAACCTGGCTAACCCGTTAAAAAACGAGAAACAATAGCATTAAAGCAATTAATATGCCAAAGGGATTGGTAATGAGATGCAGCGAACCATACTCAAATGAATTTTGATCTACGAGGAGGGCAGGGCATATCAAGGCGGGCACCCTGCCACAACAAGAAGACAGGGTCGAATAACCGTAAAGAATAGACTTACCAGACAGGTAAAGATGTAAAATTCAGTTGCTCAGTAATGTGCATCTGGCGCTTCGCCAAATTTCAGACGAACATACATCAATGCAACAGTAATCGCATCACCCAATGCCGTATGCCGTTCAAGGATAGGCAAATCCAGCTGGCTGGCAATAGTATCAAACCGCAAATCAACATTTCCACCAACCGCTTTCCACTTGATGATGTCATGGTAAACATGAGACAGCTCTATCGCCTTATTTGGCAGGCCGAAGCCGTGCCTGGGGCGTAAAAACTTCTCTAGCATCCGGATATCATAATTGACGTAATAGCCCAGAATAGGACGGTTGCCGACAAACTCAAGCACCTGCTCAAGAGCATCATCAAGCTCAATACCATCGACAAGATCGCTGGCACGAATTTTATGCACCTTGATAGAGTCTCCCGTTAGCGACCCGGGTGGTTTGAGCTTAATGTCCAGCCGGTCACTGGTGAGTACCTTTCTACCGCGAATTTTAACCGCACCAATCGACAGTATCTCGCCCTGCTTAACGTCAAGGCTGGTCGTCTCACAGTCAAGTGACACGACCTCTTCACCATCATAGGGCTCGAACAGATAACCATAGGGGCCGTTCCTATGGTCAATGCGCTCTTTAAATTTTCTTATCGTTCTTGGAATGATCATCCACTCAGTTCCCCAAATGGTAGCGCAGGGTCAGATGCTTCTTGAGACTCTTCACAATCTGCAAGGCATCACGAAGCAAGTCGCGTTCCATTTTATTCAGGGACTGTAGCTCAATGATATTAGGCGTTTGGTCAACACCATCCTGACTGCTATCGATTCGCTTGATTTGTTGACGTAAACGCAGCTCGACAAAAAGACTCAACGCCTCACACATATCCCGCCCATCTTTCTCTTTCAGGTGACCATCGGCAATCAGCGCTTCAATCCGCTTGAAAGTGTTAGTCGCCAACACCCGCTTTTCCAGTGCCAGGGTACGGATACCATGCACAATCGGGAAAATGCCACCTTTTTTGATATCCAGCTCCCCCTTATCTTTCAGGTTTCCGAAGAACGTCAGCGGCGTATCAAACTCCAGCGCAGCCTTACCAAACAGGCCAAAGAACACATCATTGTGACTGAGGTGCCGTAAGAACCAGTTTCGCCCGGCTTTGAAAATCGCCGGGTTACCCGCCACCGGCTTGCCATCAACCGCAATAGCCAGATTCATCAACGACTCATTATCACAACGCTGCGCCCAGTCACTGAGCATCTGCGTCCAGTCACCCAGCGATTTCACCCAGGCTGGATTCGACACCATAATATTGCCGGGACATGGCGGGAAACCAAATGAAATCAGGGTTTCACTATAGGCTTGCATTACGGCAGGCATTTCCGGCCAGTCCAGCCCATCACGATAGATCAGCGCATTATCCTGATCGGTTTTCATAATCTGCTCTGCACGACCCTCCGAGCCCATCACAATCAGACAAACGTGAGGCTGCATATCACGTGGCACCATAATATCGAACAACTTGGCCATAATACGACCATTCATAGCTGCCAGCAGATCCATGGCAAAACGCGTCTTCACCCCATGCGATACCAGTGCCTTAATCAGATCATTCAACCCTTCAGCAGCCTCTCGCAACGCCTCAACGGTACCTGCCCGCTCAATCCGTAAACCGATTACATGACTGTGACTGGAAAAGTAACTCAACACATCCGTCAGCTCGACAATTCCACGTAACTCACCATCATCCACCACCACGACACGCTCAATTTGCTGTTTGGTCATAGTGATCAACGCATTGAACAGATACTCCTCCGATGTGGTAGTGATTAAGCGATAGGATGCGATCTCCGCTGCCGCCAGATCAACCGACTTACCATCCAGCACCACCGCGTTCAACAGATCGGTACCGGTAATAATGCCATAGCGGTTTCCGCGCTGAACCAGCACACAATCCGCTTTATGCTCACGCATCAGTGCCGTTGCATGATGGATACTGGCATGCTCATCGACCACCAGCGGCTCACGGATGGTATTTTCACACACCCGAGCGAGCATGAACTCAGCCATATCCTGATCGCCACCGTGCTGCGCCACAATCTCTGATTTAGCCGCAAGGTTTTGCTGGAAGTAGTCCGCAAACAACGAATTGGTCGAGATCAGATCTAACAGCACCCGTGTTGGCAAAATATGACAGATCGTTTCATCTTCAGCGACGAAATTATGAATAGCCTTGCCTTTAATCGCGGACCAGCCACCAAAATAGTCCTCATTGGTGTAGTGCACAAAGACATGCTCGGTCTGCCCCTGCTCCACCGGCTCACTCTCACTGACACGGCCTTTGAGAATCACATAAACGCCATCCGGTTCACCACCGGCTGTCAGAATATGCTCACCTCTCTGGTAGTAGCCAATATCCAGGCTCGCCCGCAGCAATGCCTGTTCCGACTCATTCAGCAAACTGAATGGCATGTTGTCCATATTAAATGATGTTGGCATATCCCTGGCCCTCCCCTGGTACCCGTGAAAACTCTGACTAAAAAAAAGGCACACCCGCCTACGCCGGTGTGCCTCTTACTTCGTACTGTTCGATCAGCGTTGATCAGTGTGCGTGAGCAGAGCCCGCACCACGTGGAATACGCAGATCTTCAACGATAGCCTGAATTTCAGCCGGTGGCTCTGGCGTCATCTGAGCGACAACATAAGCCACGATGAAGTGCAGGATCATACCAACGGTACCGAAACCACCTGGAGAGATACCCAGGAAGTACTGATCCGGTGTACCGCCACCCCATACGAAGTACCACATGTAGGCAATGGTAGCGACCAAGCCTGTCAGCATACCGGCGATGGCACCCTGAGTGTTCATGCGCTTGTAGAAAATACCCAGCATGATCGTCGGGAATACAGATGCACATGCCAGACCGAAGGCCAGTGCTACCACCTGCGCTACAAAGCCTGGAGGGTGAATACCGAAGTAACCGGCAATGATAATTGCCACAACGGCCGCCCCACGTGCATACATCAGTTCCTGTTCATCAGTGATGTTCGGGCTGATAGTTTTCTTCATCAAGTCATGAGCAATGGCGGTAGAAATTACCAGCAACAGACCGGCAGCTGTGGACAGTGCCGCAGCAACAGCACCCGCCGCGACCAGTGCGATAACCCAGTTAGGCAGATTTGCTACCTCAGGGTTAGCCAGTACCATAATGTCACGATCGACATAAAGCTCATTGGCAAATGGCTGTTTGTTGGCATCGAACTCAGCACCAGTGACCGCGTTAGCAGCTAAACGCTGGCCCAGCTCACCACGAGGGTCCGCCTCATCGAAAGCAGGTTTGCCTTTACCATCAAATGCCTTACCAGCAGCGTACTGAACTTTGCCGTCACCGTTACGGTCATTCCAACCCAGCAGACCAGCATTTTCCCAGTTTTTGAACCACTGAGGCATCTGAGCATACTCAGTACCCGCATTATCGGTACCGTTGATAGTCTGGATCAGGTTTACACGGCCGAAACCAGCAACACCCGGTACAGAGGTATACAGAATAGCGATAAAGATCAGCGCCCAGCCCGCAGAGGTACGTGCGTCTTTAACACGAGGAACCGTGAAGAAACGTACAATTACGTGCGGCAGGCCCGCAGTACCACACATCAGCGCAACCGTCAGGAAGAACATATCGATGGTAGATTTCTTACCCGCGGTGTACTGCGAGAAGCCCAGGTCCACCGAGAGTTTATCCAGTGTTGCCAGAACAGACTGACCAGACTCAAGCGTCGCACCCAGACCCGTCTGAGGCAGGATATGACCGGTAATCTGTGCAGACAGGAAGAATGCAGGCACCATGAACGCCAGGATCAGTACACAGTACTGTGCAACCTGAGTGTAAGTAATACCTTTCATACCACCCAGAACCGCATAGAAGAATACGATCGTCATACCGATGTAGACACCGGTATCAATATCAACATGCAGGTAGCGGGAGAATACAATACCTACACCACGCATCTGACCTGCTACATACGTGAAGGAGATAACGATAGTACAAATAACAGCAATAGTACGGGCAGTACTGGAGTAGTAACGATCACCTACAAAGTCAGGCACGGTAAATTTACCGAACTTACGCAGGTAAGGTGCTAACAGCATTGCCAGTAATACGTAACCACCGGTCCAGCCCATCAGGTAGGCAGAGCCATCACGGCCGATAAAAGAGATCAGGCCCGCGAGAGAGATAAACGATGCAGCAGACATCCAGTCAGCGGCAGTCGCCATACCGTTGGCAATCGGCGGTACACCACCACCAGCAACGTAAAACTCTTTAGTTGAGCCAGCACGCGCCCAGACTGCGATGCCGAGATAGAGGACAAAAGAGCCCCCTATGAACAGGTAAGTAAGTAGATCGAGACTCATAATATAGCCGTCCTTCAGGATTCTTATTGTTGTTATTATTATTCGTGAACGTCGTATTTCGCATCAAGCTTGTTCATGCTGGCCACGTAGGCCCAGATCAGAACAACAAAGACGAAGATTGACCCCTGCTGACCAAACCAGAAACCAAGTGGGTAACCACCCAGGCTGATTGCATTCAGTTCTTCTACAAACAGAACACCGCAACCGTACGAGGCAACGAACCAGACCGCTAGATAACCCATAATGATCCGCAAATTCTCACGCCAGTAAGCTTGCGCATTATCACTACTAATTGACATGGCACCATCCTTCATATTTTTTGTTATTTAAAGTTCAGGCGTAAACAGACAGAAAAAGAGTATCAGAGACAGAATTTCGGCATAGCCGACTTTAGTCGCGCCTGACTGTCGACAATCCTTTGCTGCTGCCCCACCCCCTGTAAACACTGCGCACTGAGCGCTGCACTAACATAGAAAAGCCTTTACGCTTCAACAAGCTCTACAAAGGTAGTAGAGCTCGCATAGACTCCGCTCGCAGGCTTTTGTACCCTCTGTAACACACCGTCCTTACAGGAACTTTGTCGACATGTTATCCGGCTGGTCAATCATACTTATCTCCCTGGCCTATCTGGGACTGCTGTTTGCAATCGCCTACTTTGGTGATAAGACCAACGCGATCTCTGAACGGGGCAAGCCAATTATTTATTCGCTATCACTGGCGGTGTATTGCTCTTCATGGACATTTTACGGCGCGGTCGGCCGCGCCAGCACCAGTGGCTGGGAGTTTCTGGCCACGTATGTGGGCCCGATACTGGTCTTTATTTTCGGCTGGCACCTGATCGAAAAAATCATACTGATCAGCAAGCAACAGAACATCACCACCATTTCAGACTTTATTTCCTCCCGCTACGGCAAAAGTCAGTCACTGGCCGTTATCATCACCGTTTTTGCAGTGCTGGGCACCATCCCCTACCTGGCTATGCAGCTCAAAGCTGTCGCTATCAGTTTTAATGCCCTGACCACCACGATTGATAACCCACTTAGCAAAGGAGCCGACACCGCGCTGTTTATTGCCATGATGATGGCGCTGTTCGCCATACTTTTTGGCACACGCCACATTGACGCGACTGAACATCACCGCGGGCTGGTATTAGCCGTTGCGTTTGAATCCATTGTAAAGCTGACCGCATTTCTGGCGGTTGGCCTCTATGTCGCCTTTGAAGTGTTCGATGGCATTGACGATATGCTGTTTAATATTCAGGTTCAGCTAAGTTATAACGAGCGTTTTTCCAGCCTGCTGCACGACAGCTTTATCACCGAAACCCTGCTGGCCAGTGCCGCTGTGGTCTGCCTCCCACGTCAGTTTCACGTCACCATTGTCGAGAACACTCGCACCTCGGATCTCCGACTGGCGCGCTGGCTATTCCCGCTCTATCTACTACTAATGGCCCTGTTTGTACTGCCCATATCCTCCGCTGGCAGTATGATTTTCAATCAGAATGGCGTTGATGCCGACACCTTTGTACTCATGCTGCCATTAGCCGGTGGTCATTCAGACCTGGCAACCTTCGCCTTTATTGGGGGGCTTTCGGCATCAACCAGCATGGTTATTGTCGCTAGCATCACGCTTGCAACCATGGTCTGTAATGACGTGGTCATGCCATTATTGCTGCGTATCCCCCATTTAAAGCTGTCTGAAAATAAAGATCTGGGCGCGCTGCTACTCAAAGTCCGCCGTGTCACCATTATTTGCCTGATGTTGATGGCCTACTTCTACTATCGAATTTTAGGTAACCAGGGTGACCTGGCCTCCTTTGGCCTGCTGGCCTTTGTCGCCGTGGTACAGTTTTTACCCGCCATGGCCGGTGCTATTTTCTGGAAAACCGCCTCCCGTCAGGGCGTGCTGGCTGGCCTGATTGGTGGTTACCTGCTGTGGATCTACACTCTGCTAATCCCCACCCTGGACTCAGCAGGCCTGATCACCTCACCCTACCAGCAGATGGGTTTACCCAGCTGGGCAAACCCGACCAACCTGTTCGGGCTGGGCCAGCTCGACCCACTTAGCCATGGTGTTATCTGGAGCCTGAGCATCAATATCCTGCTGTTCTTTCTGATCTCACGCTACACCAACCTGCGGCTGGTCGATCGTATTCAGGCCAGCGCCTTTGTTGATGTTTATGACCAGAGCCTGCCAGAGACACAGCGCCAATATAATCACGTCACCGTGGGCGATCTGCATGTACTGGCCGAGCGCTTCCTGGGCCAGAGCCGTACCCAGCACGCCTTTACCGGCTTCGCACTCCAGCGTGGCGAAGACCCACCTATCTCGGGAGACCGCGCCCAGGCAGAACTGATTCAGTTTACTGAACGACTACTGGCTGGCGTCATTGGTGCATCGTCTGCCCGCATTGTCATGGCCTCCTCACTGCGCGGCCGGGATATGCACATTGGCGATGTCGTCACCATCGTTGACGAAGCCTCCCAGGCACTGCGCTTTAACCGCTCACTGCTACAGTCAACCATCGAAAACATCAGCCTGGGAATCAGCGTAGTCGACCAGCAAATGCGGCTCGTTGCCTGGAACCGGCGCTACGTCACCATGTTCGGCTACCCGGATGGCCTGATTTGTGTCGGTCGCCCGGTGGACGAAATCTTCCGCTACAACGCCATCAAAGGTGAGTATGGCCCTGGCAACATTGATGATCTGGTCAAACAGCGGATGTCTGTTGTTCGCTCCGGCGACCAGCATAACTACGAACGCAACCGACCCGACAGCACCGTGCTGGAAGTACGGGGCAACCCCATGCCCAACGGCGGTTACGTGAAAACGTACATGGACATTACCGATCACAAACATGTGGAACACGCCCTGCGCACCAGTGAACAGAACATCCGCATCTATACCGACAACGTACCGGTACTGATCGCCTACCTGGACCGTCAGCAGAACTACCAGTTCGTCAACAAAGCCTACGCCGAAGTTTTCCAGCTCAACCGTCAGGCAATCGAAGGGATGTCATGCCGCCTGCTGTTAACTGAAAAAGAATATCTGGTACGTGAGCCCTACATCGAAGAAGCCCTGTGCGGCCGCCGCCAGCGCTTTGAAACACTGCTGCCAACTCGCGACGGCAGCACCCGCTATGCCGAAGTTACCTATATTCCCCACATCACCGAGTACGGCGATGTGCAGGGCTATTTCACCCTGTACCAGGACATTACCGAACGCAGGCTGGCCGAAGATGCCCTGCAGGAAACCAATGAAAACCTGGAGCAACGGGTAAAAGAACGGACCCATGCACTGTCCGTGGTAAACCGTGAACTGCGTAAAGAAAACACCGTCCGCGCGCTAATGGAGGACGAGTTGCGCCAGGCCAAATCCGATGCAGAAGCGGCCAACGTCGGTAAAACCCGCTTCCTCGCCGCCGCCAGCCATGATCTGCTACAGCCACTCAACGCCGCTCGCCTGTTCACCTCCGCCCTCGCCCAGCAGAGCTTTAACAACGAAACCGACCAGCTGGTTGATAACCTGGATGGCTCACTCAAAGCAGCCGAAGAACTGATTACCGCCATTCTGGACATCTCCAAACTGGATGCCGGTGCACTGGAGCCCTCGTTTACTGATTTCGCGCTGGAAGATATTTTCAGTTCGCTGAGCGCCGATTTTAAAGCCATGGCTGAAGATAAACAGCTGCGCTTCCGCTGCCGGGAATTCAAAGCGGTGGTCCGCTCTGACCAGCAGCTGCTACGTCGTATTCTGCAGAACTTCCTCTCCAATGCCATTCGCTACACCCAGCAAGGGGGCGTACTGCTCGGTGCCCGACGGCGTGGCGATAAAATTCGTATAGAAGTCTGGGACAGCGGCGTGGGCATCCCTAAGGCTAAAATCAAAGAAGTTTTCGAAGAGTTTCGCCGTATCGACAACCCCAAACACAGCCAGGTACAGGGGCTGGGATTAGGACTGGCGATTACCGACCGAATCGCTCGTATGCTGGACCACAAAGTCAGCGTTCGCTCCTGGCCGACCCAGGGCACTGTCTTCAGCGTCGATATCCCACTGGGCGACCCGAGCAAAGCTCAGAAATCCAGACCTGAGAAGCGCGGCTGGATTCGCAGCAAGGGCCTGAACGGCGTGAATGTACTGGTGATCGATAATGAACCAAAAATTCTGGAAGGAATGAGCGCACTGCTCAAAGGCTGGGCCTGCGATGTTGAAGTCGCGATTTCCGAAGCCGAAGCACTGCAAAAGGTGCAGGATAATACGTTTATACCTGACGTTATTCTGGCGGATTACCACCTGAGCAACACCCACACCGGCCTGATGGCACTGGCAGCGCTGGCACCACGATGGCCAGCCCCCATCCCGGCGATCGTCATTACCGCGGACCGGACCGATGAAGTCAAAGCCCTGATTGCAGATGCTGGTGCTCAGTTACTCACCAAGCCGGTTCGCCCTGCCGCCCTGCGGGCGATGATCAACAAAACCATCGCCAGCGCCAGAGCAAAATAGCCCATGAACCCGGCAGTGATCTGAACAGACAGCAGCGTACTGTTACAGCCATTGCCGGGCATCCCACAGCGGATAGTCACCCACCGCACTGACCAGCCCGGCCTGACGCGGTGCCGCCACCAGCTGGCGCGCCAGCGTTCGTGCCTGCGTCATATGCCAGACTCGCTGCTGGCGATACTGCTCGCGCCAGAGCAGACCCGGCAAACCCAGATACCGCATCACTGCCTGCGAGCTTTGCTTCAGTACCTGCTCCACCAGCTTATGTAACGACATCCCTGCCCGCAGTTTCACCAGCCAGTGCAGATAATCTGGCATGACCACATACGCCCAGGTATCCGCCCGATGCAATTGCTGGCGCAACACATCCACCAGCAACCGCCCGGCCAGAAAATCATCGAACAGCGGTTGCTGACCAGCCACCCAGGCGGTAATCAGGTACAGGTGATCGACAGCCGCGTCAGCACTGTGCGTAGAAGCATCAGATGGGGAAATCAAAGGATACACGCCGCCGGTCATACTCAACCTCCCTGTTGATGACAGCGCAAATCAGACAGTAACAGCCCCGCATACACTGAAAGTGTCATGCCGGACTGTCACCGGAAAGAAAGCCAGACTTAGAATTTAGCCCAGCTGAGTTTTCGGTGGTTCAACACCCAGACGCTGCGCGGCAATTACCGCCTGCGTACGGCTATGGACGCCCAGCTTACGCAAAATAGCGGTCACATGAGCCTTGATGGTTGCCTCAGAGACATTCAGCTCATACGCGATCTGCTTATTCAGCAAGCCTTCGGTCAGCATGGTCAGCACCCGGAACTGCTGCGGCGTCAACGATGCCAGCGCTTCAGCAAATTTCTGATCTTCTTCACTGACATCACCCAGGTTCTCAGCGACTTCCTGCGGCAGCCACTCTTCACCTTCCAGTACAGCAACGATCGCATCAGAAATCGTTTCCAGCGGCGCAGATTTCGGAATAAACCCGGACGCACCATAATCGATCGCACGGCGCATCACGTGAGCCTGCTCACTGCCAGACACCACAACCACCGGAATCGAGGGATTCTGACCACGCAGAAATACCAGCCCGGAAAAGCCGTTGGTCCCCGGCATATGGATATCCAGAAGCACCAGATCAGCGTCGGGATTTTGTTCGACAGCCTGCTGTACAGCAGACAATGAATCAGCTTCGACCGTCGCGACCCCCGGCAGCGCCTGAGCTACCGCCTGTTTTAACGCCGCTCGAAATAGCGGATGATCGTCAGCAATAATTATTTTCTGAGCTAACTGCTGCATTCCGTACACTCCCCTTTGCCATACTTCTGGCTCATCCCTGTCAGCACGTCAGGACATCGCCAGACACCGAATTGTATTACGATTGGGTTACTGTCACGTCCCTGCCCAGAAACTACACCCGACCGAACTTTCTCGATCATACCACCCCTGAACGCAAAACTCCCCCCGAAGCTGTTGATTCGGGGGGAGTTTACCGTGAACGCTCAGTATCAGCCGATATTAGTCAGCATTGCGGTTCATACGATTATCAATCAGATCGTCGACAACTGATGGGTCCGCCAGGGTAGAGGTATCACCCAGTGCATCAAAGTCATCTTCCGCAATCTTGCGCAGAATACGCCGCATAATCTTACCGGAGCGGGTTTTCGGCATACCAGGCGCGAATTGAATCAGGTCTGGCGAGGCAATCGGGCCGATCTCACTGCGCACCCAGTTACGCAACTCCTTCATCAGCTCATCAGACTGCTCATAACCAGACTGCAGGGTGACATACACATAGATACCCTGGCCTTTGATTTCATGCGGATAGCCTACCACAGCAGCCTCAGCCACAGCTTCATGGGCAACCAGCGCCGACTCAACCTCAGCAGTACCCATACGGTGGCCCGACACGTTGATCACATCATCAACACGGCCGGTGATCCACAGGTAACCATCTTCATCACGACGCGCGCCATCACCGGTGGTGTAGCAGCCCTTAAAAGTAGAGAAGTACGTCTGCACAAAACGCTCGTGATCACCCCAGATCGAACGACTCTGGCCCGGCCAGGAATCTTTCAGTACCAGATTACCTTCTACCGCACCTTCCAGCTCGTTGCCTTCGTTATCCACCAGCGCAGGCTGGACACCGAAGAATGGACGCGTAGCAGAACCCGGCTTGGCATCCGTCGCCCCCGGCAGCGGCACAATCATGATGCCACCGGTTTCAGTCTGCCACCAGGTGTCGACAATCGGGCACTTGCTGCTACCGAAGATACGGTGGTACCACTCCCAGGCTTCCGGGTTAATTGGCTCACCCACCGAACCCAGCAAACGCAGAGACGACAGATCAGCATCGGCCAGTACATCTTCACCCTGCTGCATCAGTGCACGGATCGCTGTTGGCGCGGTGTAGAACTGGTTAACTTTATGCTTTTCGATCACCCGACCAAAACGGCTGTTATCCGGGTAGTTTGGAACCCCTTCAAACATCAGCGTGGTCGCGCCGTTAGCCAGCGGGCCGTACACAATGTAGCTGTGACCCGTTACCCAGCCCACATCCGCAGTACACCAGTAGACATCACCGTCTTTGTAATCGAATACATATTCGTGGGTCATGGCCGCGTACACCATATAACCACCGGTAGTGTGCTTCAGGCCCTTAGGCGCGCCGGTAGAGCCCGAGGTGTACAGGATAAACAGCGGCGCTTCGGCTTCCATCTCTTCTGCCGGGCACTCGGCAGACGCCGTTGCCATCAGCTCTTCGTAGCTGCGGTCACGGCTGTCATCCCAGGCGACATCCTGATCAACCCGCTTAACCACCACCACGCTTTCAACCAGCCTGTTAGCACCTTCGTGCTGCAGCGCCTGATCAACGTTGGCTTTAAGTGGCACCACTTTACCGCCACGCAGCGAGTAGTTAGAGGTAATCACCAGACGGGAATCAGAGCCTTCGATACGTGACGCCAGTGCATCCGGGGAGAAACCACCAAACACAATAGAGTGCACCGCACCCACGCGGGCACACGCCAGCATGGCCACTGCGGCTTCAGGGATCATCGGCATATAGATAGTAACTACATCACCCTTGCTGATACCCTGGCCTTTAAGCACATTGGCAAACTTGCAGACACGCTCATGCAAGTCACGGTAAGTGATATTTTCAGATTCGCTCGGATCGTCGCCTTCCCAGATGATCGCTACCTGATCACCACGGGTTTCCAGATGACGATCAAGACAGTTGTACGAGGCGTTCAGGGTGCCATCTTCGTACCAGCGAATATCAACGTTATGCGGATCAAACGAGGTGTTTTTAACTGTAGTGTAGGGTTTGAACCAGTCCAGACGACCGCCAACTTCGCCCCAGAAGCTGTCTGGATTATTCACAGACTGCTCGTACATCTGCAGGTATTTTTCGTTATCAATATGCGCCTGCGCAGCGAATTCTGGCGTAACCGGGTAAACCTTTTCTTCACTCATGTGATGCCCTTAGCTTGTTTGTTTTAATTATCAGGTACGGGCACTGCCGGTTATTTTTCTTATTATTGAGTGGCAATGCATCTATCGAGTGCAGATGTTATACCGAATTAGCCCTACCCGCGTCTAATTAGACATTGGTCTAGCCGCTAAAACAAAGGCGCACAGCGTAAGCAGTTACTTACGCAACAGGCTATCCAGGTCAATATCTGATTCCCGGATACGCGCCAGCTTGTAACGCAAGGTGCGCGGGCTGATTCCCAGCTGCTCTGCAGCATCCTTACGGCTGCCGCCGGTAGCGCGCAATGCTTCGATAATCAGCTGGAACTCATGCTGGCGCATACCCGCCCCCAGCTGGTTACCCGCTTCCTCCAGTTCTGCTGCCGATATCGCCGCCATCGACATCGACTCAGCAGCCTGCTCAACGGGAATGGCACCCGGGTCCAGATGCAGATCGGCCGGGGTAATACAGAGTCCTGGCTGTAAAATCAGTGCTCGCTGAACAATATTATCCAGCTCACGCACATTGCCCGGCCAGCGATGACTGCGCAGCGCCTGGGCCGCCTCCGGCGACAACTCGACGCCACAACGGCGCATCTTGGTCGCATGTTTGGTCAACAGCTGCTCTGCCAGCGGCACAATGTCTGCAGGCCGCTCACGCAACGGCAACCACTGCAACGGGAACACATTCAGCCGGTAATACAGATCTTCACGGAATTTTCCTTCGGCAACATAATGTTCAAGCTGACGGTTCGTGGTCGCCAGCACCCGCACATCCAGCTTAATGGTCTGGCGGCCACCGACACGCTCGACTTCCTGCTCCTGCAGCACCCGCAACAGCTTGGCCTGTAAGCCAAGATCCATCTCGGTCACCTCATCCAGCAGTAACGTACCGCCGTCGGCCTGCTCAAACTTGCCCGGACTGGCCTGATGGGCACCGGTAAACGCCCCTTTCTCATGACCAAACAGGATTGCTTCCAGCATGTTTTCCGGGATTGCGGCACAGTTAAACGCGACAAACGGCTTTTTACGCCGTTCCGACTGATTATGGATATACCGGGCCAATACTTCTTTACCGGTACCGGACTCACCGGTAATCAGTACCGTCGAATCGGTCTGCGCCACCCGGCTGGCCAGCTGCAACAGCTGACGCGAACTGAGCTCCTCTGCGATCGGCTCACTGCCGGCGTCATCACGGCTGCTACCGGCGCTGAATTTACTGATGGTATCCACCAGGGTATCAGCATCAAAAGGCTTCATCAGGTAGTCAACTGCGCCATTACGGATCGCCTCAACCGCCTTCTGTACCTGACCAAAGGCCGTCATCAGCACCACCGGCAAGCCCGGAAACGTCTGATTCAGCCGTGCCAGCAACTGATGGCCGTCCATGCCCGGCATATTGACATCCGTGACCACAATATCCACCGCTTCCAGCTCAAGCAGGCTCAAAGCCTGCTCACCATCCCCAGCCTGGATAAAGTCAAACCCGGCCAGCTCCAGGGTGTCAGCAATGGCTTCACGCAATTCAAGATCATCTTCAACAATCAGTACACGAGCGCTCATAGTGGTGTGGCTTCCATTTCATAAACAGGCAGGCTTAACGACACCAGTGTGCCGATACCCTGCTCAGAATTCAGAGTAAAAGTACCATGGTGAGCATGTGCTACAACTTGGGCAACCGCCAGCCCCAGCCCGGTACCGTGGGATTTCGTAGTATAAAAGGGCTCCAGCGCCCGGCTGCGCGTTGCCGCATCCATACCCGGGCCATTATCACCAATACTCAGCTGCAACTGACCGTTATCGTGCTGCAAAATAATACTGATATTCACGGTCGGCCCGCCCGCCTGCAGCGCATTGTTAACCAGATTCATCAAGGCCCCCACCAGGGTGTCCTTATTACATTGCAGCCGCATGCCAGGGGCATTGTTGATCAGATCACAATCTCCCTCATGGTGAGCCAGTGGGATATCCAGCTGATCTTCCAGCTCCAGCACCAGCGCGTCGGTGGTCAGCTGATCATCCAGCCGAGTCTCTCCTCGGGCAAACAGCAACATATCCCGCACCTGTTGCTCCAGATGCTGTAACCGGGAGCGCACCTTCACCACAAAGCGGCTGCGCTGGTCCGGCCGCAGATCCGTGCGTCCCAGATGGTCCATATACAACAACGCGGCTGACAGTGGCGTGCGAATCTGATGCGCCAGCGACGCCACCATCCGGCCCATCTCTGACAGGCGCTGATAGTGCGACACACGGGATTGTAATAAACGGGTTTCGGTGAGGTCTGTCAGCACCAGCAGCTGACCAGGTTCAGAGGTTAAGGCACAGGTTGCCAGCTGCACCCGGCGGCCATTCTTCAACGAGATTTCATAGCCATCATCGGACTGCGGGGCAAAGCTGCGGGCGATAATCTCCGACCAGGGCTGGCCATGTAACGGGGTTTCCAAAAACTGCTCAGCGGCCGGATTACACACCGACACCCTGCCGGTGTTATCGATCAGCACCACTCCGGCCGGCATCAGGTCCAGCAAGTGACGCAGCCGGGAGGCCACTTTGTCATTTTCCAGCTGTTCACAAAACTGCTGCGTCTGCTGGCTGGCAAGACGACCTTTAAGCGCGTTGTTTTCCTGCCGTAAACGCTCAACTTCGCGCTGCAGGGCTGCCTGTTCAGTTATCACCGGATCACTTACAGACTCACTCACAAAACCTCCCTGCTTCAGCGCCGCTGAATGCCATATTTACGCATTTTTTCCACCAGCGTGGTGCGCCGCACCTGTAAATGCTCTGCGGCGCGGGCCACCACACCCTGGTGTGAACGTAGCGCCTGTTTAATCAGCTCCCGCTCGATGGCTTCCAGATGCTGCTTGAGGTCCACACCCTCGGCCAGACTGGTCACCGTCAGCTCTGGCACAACCACCGTAGACACTTCCTCATCAGTATTAGCCTGCTCAATCGCTGCCAGAAACTGCAAAGGCAGGTCTGCCGTCTGTGCGGCAGTGGCATTAGCGTGGTGAATATCAGCTTTCGAAAGATCAGAACGAAGTTTTGATGGCAGCTCATCCAGCCCGATGATCTGCTCCGGGTACATAATAATCAGCCGTTCGATCAGGTTGACCAGTTCACGCACATTGCCCGGCCAGGAATACTGCTGTAACTGCTGCATAGCCAGCGGGTGGATCTGTATCGATCCCAGCCCCTGCTCCCGCTGACGGCGGACCAGCTCATCCAGCAGCGCTGGCAGATCTTCAACCCGCTCACGCAGGGCAGGTATCTCAATGGGGAAAACATTTAGCCGATAGTAAAGATCCTCGCGAAACTGCTCGTCGCGGATCATCTTTTCCAGATCTTTATGGGTTGCCGCAATCACCCGCACATCCACATGAATCGTTTTGGTACCACCAACCCGCTCAAAGCAACGTTCCTGCAACACACGCAGTAATTTCACCTGCATCGCCAGCGGCATATCACCGATTTCATCCAGGAACAGCGTACCGCCACTGGCCAGTTCAAAGCGACCACTACGGGAACTGACTGCCCCGGTAAAGGCCCCTTTTTCATGGCCAAACAGCTCACTTTCCAGCAGATCTGCCGGAATCGCACCGCAGTTAACCGGCACAAAAGGCCCATCGGCACGCTTAGAGGCCCGGTGCAGATTACGCGCCACCACCTCTTTACCGGTACCCGACTCACCGGTAATCAGCACATTCACATCACGGGACGCCACCTGGGCCATCATCCGCCGCACCACCGCCATCCGGGTACTACGGCCAATCAGATCAGTAAAGGGCTGCTCAACGTTCGGTGCGGCAAGCACCGGCATCTGGGCGCGATAAACAAGGTCGGTTACCCGATCAAGTTCAGTCGGCCAGGGAAAATATTCGAGTAAGCGTAAAGCCGGATTAGCGCGGGCCTGATCAATATCATCCCAGCTATCAAGCAAAGCAACGGACATTGCCCCCAGTTCATCGGCAATCTGCTCCACTAATTTATTCAATGAAACCGGCATCGCACAGTGGCCCAGCAGGAAAAGCCAGCTGGCGGCATGGCCGTTAAATTGACGCGTCTGCTGAAACCAGTCGACAAAACTGAAGCACTGACTATTGAAGCCAGCAAATGCCAGGCAAGCTTGTACCTGGTGTCGACGAGATACGTCGTCGTCAATGACGATAAGCGAGTAATCCATCAATAATTTCCCGTAAACCGGGTGCGTCAATTGGGGAACCGTGATGGTCTAACAGGCGTTTGGATATGTCAAGAAAATGGCGTCCCTTGCGCATACATAAGTAACAGCAGAAAATCATCAAGGAACCACAGCTATTATATAACAGATTACTCCAAACTTGCTTGCGAAGCCTCCAGCTTGCGTATTAGAATTTGACGACTACTTCTTATCCAAGCAGAGCAGCTACCATCATGGGCCACACACAAAAAGCCGAACAGTTTTCTGATGAGATAATCAGAAAATCCCACCCAAAACAAATACTTAAAGAGTTAAACAAAACACCTGATGCTAAGAAAACATCTGAGCAACACTTAGTAAAATTATACTGCCTGCAGCAAACAAAAAATAAAGACCAAAAGAAATATTTAATAAAAATAAAATCACTACCTTCTCACCTACCAGAAACAACACTATCTGTTTGCCAGAAGATAAAGGGAGAAATCAACACTATAGCGATGCTAGACTTATTAGAAACCCTTCCCCTTGATTATTTAACCTCATTTAATTACGGCTTTATGTTCTATAACTTGCTAAAAAACATAGAACTCCCACACAGAAAACTTGATTTCATAGAAAGAGTGACATTAGAGATACTATTGAACTGTAATGAACTACTTAGACAAGCATTAACAATGTCTGAGAAAATAATCAGAGAGCGCTCAAACAAATTTCATATTGATTTTGAATCAAAATTAATTATGGAGACTATGAAAAAAGGGTTTATCCCTTTAGAAAAATTTGAAAAATCGTACAATATACGACGAAAAGAATTATTCAAGAAAGTTATAGACAGCAAAGAATGCTCATCCAGTGAAGCAGAGCTTATTTTTTGCTTTGCTATTCAGCAATATCATAAAGAATACTGCTCTTATATAGACAAACAAGAGTCAGATACAATTTCAAGTATAAAAAGCCTGTTTGAGACAAAAATTAACGCTAATGAAGAAATTTCACACCTGTCACTATATCTGATACTTTACTGCATGTACGAATCTCCCAAGACTATAAAAGGCATTGAATCAACGCCTCGATCAAATATTCCTGATTACCTCAACACCATTCTACACATCTGCATTGATTCAGATAAATATCTTGACATCATTCAAGAAAAAATAACTTCTCTAACCAATATTGATGACGCAGCATCGAAGGTCGTACAACAACAATATGAGGAAAACCCCTACCCTCGCTGGCACTCAGTTAACAATATAGCCACTACCAACCTTCAGCAATACCTACAACTGTATAAAATTGATAAGGCCAGCCAGATAGCTGATAAGGTTTCAAAACAGCCCGAAGTGTTAATTGCTGGATGCGGGACTGGACAGCACCCTATATTCACTGCCCAAGCACTCCCCTATGCCAAAATAACAGCCATAGATCTTAGTAAACGTTCTATAGCATACGCCGTCAACAAATCAGAACAACACAACATCAAGAATATTAATTACTACCACGCGGATATCCTTAAATTACCGGAAACAAGCAAACGTTTTGATATGATCCAGTGCAATGGTGTTCTGCATCATATGGAAAGCCCTGAAAAAGGATTGAAAGCGCTATTGAGCATTCTTAACGACCATGGTGTTATGAGCATTGCTGTTTATAGCACTATGGCACGAAAACGTATCAGCGAACACAGAGAAGCAATCCGTCAACAGGCACTCGAGCCCACACTTGAAAACATACGTCGTTATCGCTCAGAGTGCATAAAAGAAGAAAGCGATAGTATAATGAATTCCAGGGATTTTTTCAGTACTAGCGAATGCCGGGACCTTCTTTTCCATACCCATGAGAAAACCTACACATGGTTAGAGATAGGGTCGATGATGGATTTAAATAATCTGAAAATACTAGCCATTGACCTCCCTCTTACGGCCAGAGCGCAGTATTCTAAAATAAACCCTGATGATAAAAACATGACAAATATAAAACACATGCATAATTTTGAACTCGAATTCCCAGAAACATTCACTTCAATGCTGGTATTCTGGTGTAAAAAAATCATACAGTAAACAGGTCAAGTTAAAAGCATAGCTATTGGCTAAAAAGCCAAAACCTATGCTTTTAAAGCGTAAGAAAAACATAAAAACTTTATGCACTCGCCGTGATTTCATTAATCAAGAGCGAAGACGGGTGGTCGTTATTATTAATCACCACAAGACAGAAGCCTGGCTCAGTTTTTATATTCCTGTGGCATTCCCTGCCAGCCCATCCGTAAATCGACAATAAGCGACATCACTTCGTCACACGCTTTAATGCTATTATCGCGGTTTGCCTCACGCAGACGGCGCAGCATATAATCGTAAAGCGCGGCCAAGTTTACCGCCAGCTCACCACCTTTTTCCATATCCAGGTAGTCATTCAAGGCAAAAATAATATCACTGATGCGGTTAATTTGATTGGAGCGGGCTTCAATATTATTATGCTCTATCGCCACCTTGGCCTGCACAAGAAACTTCAACGCCCCTTCATACAACATATCAATCTGCTTATGAGGGGACGCGGTGGCCAGTGTTGCATTGACATTGACATCCTGATATTGCTTGAGTTTACCTATGCTCACGGTGCCTACCTTCGATATTCTGATTAGTTGCTCTTCGCGGTGAACGGCAGTGTATCAAGAATTGTATCCAGTTGCTTACTGGTATTACTCATACCATTCAGTATCGCTTCCATTGCCAGAAACTGGCTCTGGTAGCGGATCTGCAGCTTGGACATACGGGTATCCAGCTTCTCACGATCTTCATCTATCTTTTCCAGGTTACTATTGATCCGTTCCTCACGGTTGCTGATCGTCCCCTTATCTGCAAGGAAGGTGGAGAGGTCACTGACCAGTTCCCCAGCAAAGCCACTACTGAAGTTGATGGTTTCAACCGAGCCCGCAGCACCGGGTGTAATCGTCAAGGAAAGACCATCTGCCTTTGAATCTGTTGCCGCCAACAGCACATTACCCACACCGAACGCCTCCACACCATCAATGGTACCTTTAGCATCTTTACCAGTTGCCGTGGTGGAGCTATTCATATCAAACAGCGTTCGCATATCGGTGCTTATTTCGGTAAAACCGACTATCGCTGAGTTATTAACAGTGCCGTACTCATTAGACTCAAAGGTAAATTTTGTCGTGGCACTGTCATAGTTCACTACGACACCCCGCTCGTTTTCCAGGTTCTTATCGCTATTGATCGCTACCTGAATCGCGGCAGCCAACTCCTCTGGCGTTGTGTAGACCTGATCCAGCTTGATTTCACTGGTTACCTGACCATGAAAGCTGAATTTGAAGCTATAATCCTTGGCTGGATCACTGGCGTCAAAGTTGGCAGGAATCGCGGTTGCACCAGACACAATATTGGCTTTACTCGGGTCTTGCGTAACCTCAACCTGATAGCTGCCGGCTGGCGGTGTTTTGTATGACTTTGTGCCGACGTCAATACTTGAATTGCTAGAACTGGTACTACGGGAAAAAAGCTGCGTCACATCATCATAGTTATCTGTCAGCGCTTTTTTAAAAATGTCTTCGTCAATTTTCAGAGAGCCATTCTGCTCAGTCACAATGCCGATATTCGCCAGCATACTGTACTTACCGGTCAGGCCTGTCACCTGCTGCGAGCGGGAACCGGTAATGGTAGAGACAATCTGCTTGGCGGAGCCATCCGTAGAGAGCGCTCCTGATTTTCTCTTTTTGGTTTCTTCGTCTTCGGTAATGCCGGTCAGGTTTTTTGCCGTCGTAGCAAAGGTATTATAAGCCTCAACAAAATCACGAATCGCCTGCTCAGAAGTACTACTGTCCTGCTCGATGGAAAAAGTCACCACCTCACCAAGGCTCTCTTTATTAAGAGTAAAATCAAAGCCTTTAACCACATCATCCATGGTATTTGAAGCACGACTGACTTCCAGACCATTGACTTCTACCTTGGCGTCACGACCCGCCTGAGTCTGGCTCATGGCATTTGGACCGGCAACCATACCGGTATCAAACGTCATAAAATCCAGCTTGCCAGCACCGTTGGTATCCGTGATCTGAAGTTGCACCTGTTGCTTCTCGCCAGAAGGGGCTGTCAGCAGCAGTTGAGATTTACCATTGCCATCATCAATAACCGATGCCTGCAGCCCTTTATTTTCCTTGTTAATCGCTTCAGCAATATCATTAAGTGAGCTTTTACCCGCAATGATTTTGACTTCAAGGGAATCTTTATCGGCATTAGCACTAAAGGTCGCCCCGGGGTTAGTCGCCGGGCTATCGCTCCATGCACCAAAATTGATCGTCAGTGTTTCATCGCTATCACCGGATGTCAGAACCTGATCCGTGGCGCTATCCATCGACGCAGACGCCAGCGACTGGGACCGCGCGGTTTGCACCACCTTGACATCAAAGGTACCGGTCTGGGCATCGGGGCTCAGACCGTTGGCGGTAATAAACTCATTATTGGACGGAAAGGTAGCCGAGCGGGCATTAAACAGATCAGGGTTGGTCAGCGGGTCCAGTACTTTTTTGAACTCATCCATACTGGATTTCAAGGTACCGTACGCGGAGATCTGGGATTCCAGCTTCTCCTGATTGCGATCCAAGCGCTGTTCCGGCGCTGCACGCGCAACACTAACCAGCCCTTCAACAAGTTTCGGAACATCTATACCGGAACCTGCGTTCAGTGAACTGACAATATTGTTACCCATATCGATATCCCTCTATCTACCGTTGATGCTGAAACAACCACTTGAGTCTGTGCAATACTGCATATTAGCGGGCAGTATCAGGCCTTATCGTTAAAAATAAGCCCCATCATGCCTTCCAGTTCCCGGGAAAACTTCAGCGCTTCCACGTTAGGAATCTGGCGTACCACCTCATCCGTCTCTGTATTGGTGACGGTTACCACAACCTGCTTGATATCTTTATCAACACTGAAAGAGAGCGAGCGCCCGCCTTCACGCATCATCTCATTAATTTTATTCACTGCCTCTTCCAGCTGCTCAGCTTGCTGCTGCTCGGTCAGCTGCGGGGTACGGTTATCATTGTCGGCACGACTACGCTCCGCTTTACCTGACGCCTCAACGGCCTGGCCAGCGCCCACACTACCCAAAGCACTGGCTGGCGGCACAGACCCTGCTGTCGCTGACTGGGCACGGTTATCTGTTACATAACTATTAGCAACGCTACTGGTTGCGCTGATTCCATCACTAACCATCATCAGTTACCTCTGTCGTGATTTTACAGAATGGGTTGTCCATCCATTAAAGAGACCTAGCCAGGCCAGCAGATATCTGCCAGGCCCTTATGATCAGTTGCGACAGCCCCACGCTGATTTCAGCTGCTGGTATAGTTAACTATCACCTGCGGCGAGCGCTGTGCCGTTCCCTTTCATATCGACCGGGCGCACCAAAACTTTAGTTCCCAGTGTACTATAAACAGCCATTCCGGCTCTATTTAGAGATTGAAAAGCCGGTACCCAGGCAATGGATAACAGGCAGTAAACACTGCACCGACTCCAACCTCAGCGCCACCACTAAGCCAGAAAACAGCCCGCCCAGGCCACCCGATCCTTTAGCCCCCCTTCACGAATAAGTCCACCTTCACCTGAGCCCAGGTACGAGTTTATTCACAACCCTTCCGTACATGAAAATGATTATCCTGCACTCATCCAAAAAAAACCCCATCCGGCTAGCGGATGGGGCTTTTAGTCAGGTTACCAAGCTGCGATCAGATTACTGCAGCAGAGACATTACCTGTTTTGGTGCAGAGTTAGCCTGGGCCAGCATTGCCTGAGATGCCTGCTGCAGAACCTGGGCACGGCTCAGGTTGGCAGATTCTGCCGCAAAGTCAGAGTCCATAATACGGGACTTGGCAGCTGATGCATTTTCGGACACGTTAGACAGGTTATTCACGGTAAAGTCCAGACGGTTTTCAACCGCACCCAGCTCACCCTGGATGGCACTTACCTGGTCGATAGCCTCATCGAGTATGGTGATCGCTTTCTGCGCACCTTCAGCGGTGGAGATATCGATACTGTCTACTGAGCCGGTCGCACCTTGAGAGCTATTTGTTTCCCGCATACCGGTAAGCTGCAGTACATCAGCAGAAACCGCACTGTCGGCGTAATCAATGCTGATTTCGCTGCCGTCCTGTGAGGACAGGACCAGCTGGTAGCCAATATTAGCACCCGGGGTTGTTTCGATAGACGCCGTTACACCCGTCTGGTCACGCTTTTCATTGATGGCGTCCATAACAGAAGTCAACGATGTATTTTCCGCCGCATCCATCTCTGCCTGAGTTACGTTAGCACCAGCAACAACGATTGCCGTGGCGTCAATTTCACCAATATCAACGCCATTGATCTTCAGATCGCCCTCACGAATAGATGGCACAGCAACCGCATTTACTATCGCGGCAAGGTCACCAACAGTAGAGCCTGTAGCATAGGCAGTACCGGTGATTTCACCCTCGTCTGTACGCTGATCAACCCCCAGCCCCGCCGCGTTTACGTTACCATTAAACGCAACCGTGAGACCATCCGTACCGGTCTCTGCATCAATGGTCAGACGAGCACCCGCAGTCGCTGTAGCCTCAGTCCCATTGGTCGTACCGGTCAGCGCCCGGATTGTAGTCTGAGAGGCACCCGTAGTATGGTTAAGCGAAAAGCCTGTAACGTTGTCATCAGGCCCAGTCAGTACCAGCTTGTTATCCGCATCGATACTCAGACTCAGGCCAGCATTGCTCATGTCAGTATCGCCGTTAAAGGCTGTAACAAAGGTGGCAGCACTCACACCCGTCGCAAAACCACCAGTAGAGGTTATCGTTTTAGTCGTACCATTATCAAGATTAAGATCAATACTGAAAGCGTTCACAGCACCAGCAATAGTGGTAATAGGAACCTGAGAAACTTCACCAGCAGACTGAGCCCCGGTTGACGTACCAGTGACTTCACTAAGCTTAAGACCTGCGCTGCCGGTAAGCTTAACCTGACTGGAGTCATCAGCGCTCAGAGCCAGCTTTCCATCACTGCTGACAGACGCGTTAACAGCACCATTAGCCTGTTTATTGATTGATTCGGCAATTTCTTTAACGCTTGCCGTATCACTTACAGCAAACGACATCTCACTACCATTCAGGTTAGTCACAGAGACCGTTATACTCTGCGCCGAGGTAACAATACCGGTACCTGCTTTGGTCCCGGCCAGTTCACTGGTTACGCCCACCTCAAAACCAACAGTATTATCATTGATGGTGTCGATTGCATCTTCCAGAGTAGTAATACCTGCGCCACTCAGGTCACCGACGTTCTGACCGTTAATTATCAGATCATGAGTGCCATCACCTTGTGCTAACTGCAGCTGTGTCAGCAAAGCAGCACTGGTACCAGCATCAGCACCGGTAATGTCGTCGTTCACGCCACCCAGATCACCTGCAGCAGTAGAAGCAACACTGAAGGAAATAGTCTCGTTAGCGTTACCACCAATCTGCAAGCTGGTATCTTTCTGGCTGCCATCCAGAACCTTCAGACCGTTAAACTCAGTTGTTGCAGCGATACGGTCCAGTTCTGCTTTTAGCTGTTTGACCTCGGCCTGCATGGAGCCACGGTTGCTGTCATCGTCGTAAGTGCCGGATGCCGACTGAACTGACAGCTCACGCATACGCTGCAGAATATTACCAGATTCTTCCAGGCCACCCGCTGCCGTTTGCAACATGGAAATACCGTCGTTGGCATTACGTACTGCCTGGTTCAGGCCCTTTACCTGGGAGGTCATTTTGTTAGCGATTGCCAGCCCTGCCGAGTCATCCGCAGCAGTGTTGATACGCTTGCCGGTGGTCAGACGTTCCATCGCCTCATTCTGATCCACCTGAGCTTTGCTCATGGAGTTCTGGGCGCTGAGAGAAGCAACGTTAGTATTGATCATCAAAGACATGATTCATTCTCCTGAATGATGTGAGCACCGGCTTCGTAAGCGTCATGGCAGCTCATTGCTATTCATTATGTCGGTCAGCCTAATTGCTGGCTGAGCGTTTATGATTCTGTATTTCGTATTCAGGTTATCGGTGTCTGCAGCCAACCCTTTAGCACTTTTTTCACTTTTTTCACTTTTTTTAAGGGCTGTGTAGGACACGACTCTCCTGTTGGATATAGTTAGCGACAACCACGCAGGAACCTTTACGTTTATTTCACCCGGAGTACACCGTGCAGAAACAGATGACAGACATTGTAAGGTACAGTGAAGAGATGTTAATGCAGGCAAAACAGGGCGACTGGGCGTCCGTTGAACAGACCCAGGCAAAACGTGCACACCTTATTGACGCGCAGACACAACCTCCCATTAGCAAGGCTCAGAGCCTGGCCGTTGCTCAACTCATTCATACGACACAGACTCTGGATCGTGAAATAGAACAGCTTGCCAGAGAAAAGCAGCAGGAAATTCTGGAAGTCAGACAGCAGCTGAGCCAGTCAAGCAAAGCCATCAATGCATACAAAAAGACATGAATACTTTATTCAGCAATAACAGCGGACGAAAGGGCCATGTTTTCGTTAAATGTTGAATCTGTTCCACAGCAATAAAATCACACATAAAATCAGCCGGTTGTCGATTTTCAGGACGATGCTGATCAAACCACCTGAACCAGCTAAGGTAGTGATACAGTTAGCTGGTTGCTGCGCCATAAAAGCGTTGTAGCCAGCCTTTGAGGCGCTGGTGGTAGTTGTTCACTCCCTGAGGATGAAAGCCTCTGACTTCAAGCACTCACCTGCACTGGCAGACAGAGCCTTATGCTCCAGTTGATGGTGACTGGCTGATCTGACAGCGAACCGCTGCGGTGCGTAGCACTTCGGAATAGAGCATGGACTGGGCACACTTCAGCCATTTCCCTCGCTTGCGCAAACGTGACAGTGGCGTATCTGTCAGAGCAATGAAGGTGGCTTTACAGTGACAGTAGCGGTAGCGCTGTACGCTTTTATGAGCCCCCCCCCCCCAATCAATGAACTTTGTCGTATTCACACTTCGAGCATTTCAGGTTGAGACTCAACTACTAATAGAGGGGCACCACAATGGCAGGAAAGGATTAGGGAGTTTATGGATGAATCATCAACCGGGGGAAGGGCGTGAGCAGGGCCCTGAAGCTGACGAATATATCTACTGTTTATGGTAGATTTCCTGTTACTTCAGTGGAGTCTCTATAAGTTTAGATCATTGCCAACAGTTAGCTATGAACATAGCCAGACAGAATAATCGGAGAAAAGCAGCGCGTCCGGACAGCCGCGCTGGCGCATTTATTTAATGTAATCAAACAGCGACATACGAGAGGTTGTGGCAAAGGTCTGCTGTGATGCCTGTAACAGCGTCTGTTCAAGCTTAAACTTCGTCGCCACTTCAGCCAGATCGGCATCCTGAATATTGGACAATGTGGTCTTGGTAAACAGCCTGATATCGCTGTTAGCATTCTCAGTCGCTTCAAGTGAACTAACCCGCGCACCCACTCCGGAAATCCCGGTATTGATCTGATCCTGAGCTATCTGAATATCGGTAATTGTCTGCGCCAGCATCTCGTTTAGCTTCTCCTCCAACTCTGGCGTTGCGGTGCCTTTTTCCAGCTGTTCGGCGATTTCCAGCCCGATATTGAGCATGTTTTTGCGTTCGTAATCGACCGTAGTGGTCGATGTAGAAGTGACTAGTTGCTGACTGCTATCCCTGAGATCAACAGTAAATTTTTCACCATCGACCGGCTGGTCATTATTCGGAAATGAAAATTTCACACCGTAGGCCACCAGCTCGGTACTCGTCCCCGCAACAATCGTCCCGGTTATAGCCGCTGACCCTGGCACAGTAGCAGCCCACGTGGTGGCCGAGGTCATCGTCACCTCTAACGAGGCTGCAGCCGCCGCTGGCAGAGCAGTCACCATGGTTTCAAACGTCGCCAGGTTTGCAGGATCAACTTCGACCTTATCAATGCTGCTAACCTGAGTGACAGTATGCTGACTGGAAGGTTCTTTCAACAAAAAAGAACCGCCAGCCGCCGCAACGGGTAACGTCGCAGTGATAGCCAATCCGCCTTCGCTAATAACCCCTGAAGGGGAAGGGATTACCCACTCATCTTCCCCATTGACGGTAACGTAACCACCAGTTTTGGATGACGCCAGCTTGTAAGTATCAGTACCTGTAACCAGCTCCAGTGTCACCTCGCCATAATCGGCGAAGAACGTATCCATAGCAGCGCTATCGGTGATAGTAATATTTTCAACGCCACCACGGGTAGCCGAGGTTGCAGGAAAGCTGTAATCAGTGGCAACCGGTGCAATCACATCAATATCAGCCCCTTTAAAGGAGATAGGGGTCCCCAACGGAAAGGTTACCGGGCTCGCCGGAGGATTTGAGTAATGTACAGTACCTGCCGTATCAACTATTTCAAACGTAAAATCACCCGCCGCACCGGACGGCACGGGGTAGGTTCTCAGCTGCAGATCACCTTTTACGTCATCTTTGAGAAAGGCTTCAAACTCTGCTTTATCCTCGTCTGTGGCAAATGACAGGTTATCCGGAAATTTAACGTTAACGGCCCCGGAGTGACCATACTGCAGCTCACCTGGAACTGACTCGAACAGAAACTGACCGGAATCGTTGGAATCAACGTAATGGGTCGCCCCTACCTGTATCTCACGCTGACCATTGTCCCCCATATACTCCCAACGGCCTGATGCGTTCAGCTCATAGGGCTGGGTGTAACCTTTACTGCCCGAGAATATATATTCCCCCTGAGCGTCACGCTTGTTCATGGCACCGGCCAGCGAAGCTACAATTTCACGCAATTCATGGGCTTTAACATCGAGATTAGCGTCATTTAACGTCCCCTGTATCGACTCCACCAGGTCGTGCATGACGTCAAGCCGAACATTCATATCTCCCAGCATGACCTCTTCCAGCTCAAGGCGGTTTTTTGCTCTTCCCATATTACCGTCATAGCGGTCCAGCGCTGCCAGATCGCGCTCAAGCCGGATCGATTCAGCGGCGACCGCAGGTGCATCTGATGGCTGATGGTAGGTTTTACCGGTCGAAATCTGTCGCTGCAATTCACCAATAGTATTCTGGGAGTTTTGCATCCGGTCGATATTAATCTGGTACTGCTGCAATGTTGAAATTCGCATAACATCAACCTCTGTCAGATGTTCAAAATGGTATCAAACAGTTTCTGTGACGCACTGATGATCTGAGCAGAGGCCTGATAAGCCTGCTGGAACTGAACCAGCCGGGCCGCTTCTTCATCCATATTAACGCCGGATACACTGGCTCGAGCGTCAACGGTGGATGCAAGAACAGCCTGACTCGATTGCATCACCACTTTCGCCCCGGCTGTTTTGCCTGCCACACGCTCCAGCAGCCCGCTATAGCTGTCTTGATAGGAGCCGCTATCGAGCAAGTCGGCCTGCTGCAGGTTGGACATGGCCAGGGCATTGCGGTTATCCGAGAAACCGTCAGTATTATATTCAAACGAGAAGGTGTCACCCGCTTCAGGCTCATTGATAATCGTGGCTTCATAGCCACCCAGGTCAATCACCTCACCCGCGACATAAGACTTAGCTGAAATCGGCCCATTTCCCACATCCAGCGGCACCGGGTTAGCCGGGTCAGTCATATTATAGGCGGTATACGTCAGGTTAGGGCTGGTACCGGAAAACACAATTTCAACCGGTGGTGACAGCTGGCCAGCCTTATCGATAAAGGTCGAGTGTCCAGTATCGGTAACCTGAACCGTCAGTGCACCGGTCCCGGTGTTTTCCGGGGCAGTGTTGGCACGTACCGGAGACGCAAAGGCCAATTTTCGCGGATCAGTTATTTCGGTATCTATCTGCTCAGCGCCTCGACGAGTCGGCTGAATCAGGAACTTGTCGTCGGCTCTGAAACCACTGGTAGAATCGATATCAATTTTGACACCGCCGACTTCAAGCCGCAGCTGACCCGTTGCATTATCCATATGGTAAGCACCATCGGACACATCCGGACCACTAAGCACCTTTCTGAAGTCATCCTGGGTCAAAACCTCGCCCGTTGTCAGGTTCGTCAGACGAAACTCATCCGAGGCGGTTAGCTCCAGTTCAAACTCATCGGCTGACAGTTTGCTCAGATCGGTAATTTGCGCTTGAGCAATGTTGTAATTCCCCCGGTTATCGGCGTTACCCAACACACGCTGTGACATTGCCCGACTGCTATTCGGGTCTGCCATCAGACGGTCGCCCAGCTCATTATTCAGGTCCATGCCTGATTGTTGGGCTTCGTTCATGGACATACTGAAGGAAATGGCGATTCGCCCCAGCTCATTCAGACTCGGGTTAAGAATTTCATCTCGATAGCCCAAAACACCACCGATGGTGCCGCCCGAAATCTGACTGGTAATATCGGTCTGGGTACCTGAAATATCAATACCGATGTTACGTTCTGTGCCCTGATTTTCTGAGCTGAAGGTATACAGGCTATTGGCATCCAGCCCGACGACTAGCGGCTGACCATTGGCCAAGCGAATATCGACTAAGCCGTCAGCGTTCTCAATTACCTGGATATCGGCGTGGCCTGATATTTTCTCAATCGCAGCATCACGCTTATCCAGTAGCTCGTTGGTGCTGTCGCCACGGGCATTCGCCAGCCGGATCTGGTTATTATATTCAGCTACGCTGGCCGCATAGAGGTTAATGCTGCTGACCGAATCGTCGATACGAGCATTAATCTTTTCATGTTGCTGATTGAGGTTGCCATACAGGCTGTTAAAACGATCGGTGAGAGTATTAGACTGAGCAACAAGCAGTTCTCGGTGGGCCATCGATGTTGGGTCATTCACGGCATTTTGCATCGAGCCAAAGTAACTATCCATCGCACCAGTGATATTTGTAATCTCCTGGCCTAATAACTTATCTGCCTCTAATGCCAGATCCGCATAAATATCAGCACGTTCAAAGCTACTGTTATCCGCCCAGAACTGGGTGGTCAAATAGCTGTTAGTTACCCGCTCAACAGACTGAAGTTCCACACCGCTGGGGATAGTCGAGGCAAAGTGCACGACCTGACGGCTGTAACCCTCGGTGTTCACATTGGCAATGTTCTGGCCAACCACGCCAAGTGCCGTCTGGTTAGCTCTGACCGCCTGGGTACCCAGGCTAAGTAAATTGAATGATGACATTGTGGGTCTCCTGCCCTGTTTCCCTTCAGCTCTGTTTCATATAGCCGTTAAAAATGTAACGGCCAGCTGTCAGCGAACTTGAGTATCCAGCGTGGCTACCATCAGTGGACGCTGGGCTATTTCATAAATTTTGTCGGCATAACGCGGATCAGTTGCATAACCGGCACTCTGCAAAGAGTCCAGGTAGCCCCGTGGGTCGTCTGCCTGCGCCAGTGCCTGCCGGTAACGCGGGCTCTGTTTTACAAAGCTGACGTAGTCGTCGAAACTCTGTTGATAAGAACCATACTGGCGGAATGATGCCCGCTCAGCCTGGGCTACGCCGTTACGATATTCTGTAGTATCCAGCGCTAAGCTTTCACCGTCCCAGCGTTTGTCGGCTTTGATATTGAACAGGTTGTAACTGTTCTGACCACTATCATCACGGGAGATATGCTTACCCCAGCCGGTTTCCAGCGCGGCCTGGGCGATCAGCACCCGTGGTTCGACTCCCAGCTCACGGGCAGCCTTTTCCGCCAGCGGTTTAAGGGCAGAGACAAACTGTTCCGGGCTGTCAAAGCGCTCCGGCAATGAAACGGCAGCCGTATTCGCAACGTTAAAGCTGCGCTGCTGCTCGGTACTGTTGAGAAAGCTCTGTAAAGCCGCAACCGGAGCGGCGGTTACCGGACTGTTAAGTCGCTCCATCGACAGCGGTTTTTTGTCAACACGGTCTGAGAGGCTTGCCGGGTCCAGCGCATCCGGGGCTTTTTTCAGCCCCCCAGACAGCTGCTTAACCAGTACGTCTGCCAGCCCTATACCGCCCTCATGGGCCATCTCCAGGCTGAGCTGCTCATCACGCATCTCTTCAAAAAACTGCACCTGGGTGCTGTTAAGGAAGTTGTCTTTACTGAGTACCGCATTAGCATCACGCATGCTTTTAAGCATCATGCTGAGGAATATCTGCTCAAAGTCCTTGGCGATTTTTTTCAGTGCTTCCGGGTCGTCCCGGTTGGATTTTGACTTCAGCTTCTGCAGCTGATTCAGCTCGGTGTAAACCCCGGCATCATTCGGATCAATAGACACCATATCAGATCACCACCAGCTCAGCTTTCAGAGCACCGGCCTGTTTTAACGCTTCCAGAATAGCCATCAGATCTCCAGGGGCGGCACCTACCTGGTTAACCGCTTCCACCAGATCCTGCAACGAGGTACCCGGCTGAAATTCGAACATATGTCCGGAGGCTTCGTCTACCTGAATGCCGGTACGCGGGGTGATCACCGTCTGGCCTTCGGAGAGCGGGTCTGGCTGATCGACATCCAGATCTTCGGTGATCGACACGGTCAACCCGCCGTGGGTAATCGCGACCGGCGACACCCGGACGTTCTGACCAATAATAATGGTGCCAGTACGGGAGTTGATCACTACCTTGGCCGCCTCTCTCGCAGGCTGTACTTCAAGGTTTTCCAGAATCGACAGGAACGACACCCGCTGTGACGGATCACGCGGGGCGCGCACCCGGATGGAGGAGGCATCCATAGCTGAGGCCATCTGCGGCCCCAGCATCGAATTGATCTGCTCAGACACCCGGCGGGCAGTAGTAAAGTCCGGGTTATTGAGGTTAATCACCAGGCTATCACCCTGGTTAAAAGCATTGGGTACCGAACGCTCCACTGTGCCACCGTTGGGAATACGGCCAACACTGGGCACATTTAATGACAGCTTGGAGCCATCATTCCCCTGGACACCAAATCCGGACACCACCAGGTTACCCTGAGCCATCACATAGATCTGACCATCTGCACCTTTGAGTGGCGACATCAGCAGGCTGCCACCGCGCAGGCTCTTAGCATCTCCCAACGCAGACACCGTGACATCAATCGCCTGGCCGGGCTTGGCAAAAGGCGGCAGGCTGGCGTGGATTGCTACTGCTGCGATGTTTTTCGATTTTGGGTCAACGTTGGGCGGGATTGCTACACCAAAGTTGTTCAGCAGGTTACGGAAGGTCTGGGAGGTAAAACTGGTTTTATCACCACTGCCATCCAGCCCCACCACCAGCCCGTAGCCCACCAGCTGGTTGCTGCGCACCCCGGAGACACTGACGATATCTTTTAAGCGTTCTGCGCTGGCGGAGAAGCTGAGTAACAGCAGCAAGCCAGCAGTAATCAGACGTTTCATCGCATCAACTCCTTAGAGTGGCCACAGTGGACTGATAAAGAACTTGCTCAGCCAACCAGCGGAGTTGGAATCAGCAACGGTGCCAGTACCACTGTAAGTAATCCGCGCATCGGCCAGTTTGGTGGACTGCACACTGTTATCGGTAGAGATATCCAGTGGCCGCACCAGCCCGCTGATCCGGATAAACTCATCACCCTGATTGAGCGTCAGCCATTTTTCACCGCGCACCACCAGAGTGCCGTTGGGCAGCACATCATGCACGGTGACGGTGATATTACCGTTAAGGCTGTTGCTCATATCCGACTTGCCTTCACCATCAAAGGTGGAAGAGCTTTCGGGCTGGCTGAAGCTGAGCGGATTACCAAAGAGCTCCGCAGATTTACCCAGAATGGTCGGCGCCGGGATCGACAGTTCACTGGATTTATCAACTTCAGTTTTGGCACTTTTGGAGGACTGGGTCTGCTCGCTCAGCACGATAGTCAGGATATCACCCACCCGGTGGGCCCGACCATCGCTGTACAGGTTCATACTGGTGGCAGGATTAAAGATAGAACCGGTCACTGCCTGCGGCTGCGCTAGCGCCTGCGGGCGCACCGGCGCATATTCGGGGTTGTCCGGCTTGGCGGGTTTGCTTACACAGCCGGTTATCAGGCTGGCGCTAAGCGCGATCAGAATCAGTGCTTTAATCATGCCTGCCTCGGTATTACAACTGTTGCGTTACGAAGGACAACATCTCATCCGCGGTAGAGATCACTTTGGAATTCATCTCGTAGCCACGCTGAGTTGTGATCATATTCACCAGCTCTTCCACAGAGTTGACGTTAGAACCTTCCAGCATTCCCTGACGCAGGTGACCGGCACCGGCATCACCCGGGTTATTAATCAATGGCGCACCGGAAGCCGGGGTTTCCAGAAACAGATTCTGGCCGATGGCACGCAAGCCAACCGGGTTAACGAAATCAGCCGTTTGCATCTGGCCGATCTGCTGCGGGTTCTGGTTCCCGGCGGTCAGCGCCGACACCGTACCGTCTTCGGCAATGGTCAGTTCCATGGTTTCAGCAGGCAGGGTAATCACCGGCTGCACCAGGTAACCTTCATTGGTAACGATCTGGTTGTTTTCGTTGACACCAAACTGACCATTACGGGTGTAGGCCGTTTCACCGCTGGGCCGCTGTACCTGGAAGAAACCCCGACCATCGACCATCACATCGAAGGCTTCTTCCGTCACCATTGGGTCGCCAGCCATATGGGATTTCTGGGTGCCGACAACGCGTACACCACTGCCCACCTGCAGGCCGGATGGCAAGGTGGATTCGTCACCACTCTGTGCCCCTGGCTGGCGGCGCGCCTGGTACATCAGATCTTCAAAGACCGGACGCTCTTTCTTGTAACCAACGGTTGATACGTTGGCCAGATTGTTGGAAATCAGCTTGAGGGAGGTATCCTGTGCGCTCAGGCCCGTTTTCGCGACAAACAATGCACCGTGCATGACTCTGTATCCTCTTGTTCTTTTAAGACCAGCCTGATCAGCTGAGCTTCATAATTCGGGTAGCCGCTTCACCAGTTTCCTGGGCGGTTTTCATCATCTTGATGTTCAGCTCAAACTGGCGTGACAGGCTGATTATGCTGGTCATTTCATGGACCGCATTGACATTGCTGCTTTCCAGAAAGCCAGAACGGACCTGAACATTCACAGCCGGGTCAAGAGGCTCCTGATCATCAGTGCGCATCAGACCATCCAGCCCTTTAAACAGGGTGCCATTTTCAGGATTGACCAGCTTCAAACGACCAACAATCTCCAGATCATTTTCCTGGCCACCTAATGGTTTGATATTGATGCTGCCATCCAGGCCGATTTCCAGCTTTTCATTGGGCGGGATAATAATGGGCCCGCCACCGGCACCAATCACCGGTAAGCCGTTGCCCGTCACCAGCTGGTTAGCGGCAGTAACCTGCAGCTTCCCGGCACGGGTGTAGCCTTCAGTACCATCGGGTTTTTGTACCGTCAGCCAGCCGTCTTCCTGTACTGCCACATCCAGTGAACGACCGGTTTCGATCAACTCGCCACTGTCAATAAGGGTGGCTGGGCGCTCAGACTGGGCGTACACCCGCGTCGGGTGACCTTCGCCAAACACCTGCATGGCACGGGCCTGCGCCAGATCGGTTTTAAAACCGGTCGTATTTACGTTGGCAAGGTTGTTGGAGTGCGCGCGCTGGGAGTACATATTTTCCCGTGCGCCCGTCATCGACAAGAACAACATTTTATCCATCGTTTACCCTGATCCATTAGCTGAAATACACAGCGGCGAGCAACTGCCGCCGGAAAATCGCAGGTATAAAAAAAGCAATTATCAGGCCAGATATTCAAACGGATATTTGAATGGAAACACAGAAAAAGCCATCCCAGAGCCTGATAATCCCTGCGGCCACTGATACTGAGGGATAAGCAACGTTATTTCAATAAGTTAGACAGGAAGACAGACAGGAAGACAGATTCAGAAAATCTGTAGCAGCTTGCTCCGCGAGCGTCCGAACCAAGATTTACGCGAGGAAGGTGGATACGGTGGACGAAGAAAAGAAAGAGCATCGCGAACAAGCTCACTCCTACATGGGAAGCATCGGCAAGTAGGAGCCAGCTTGCTGGCGATTGGGATCAGATCTGCAGAATAGACTGCGTCACGGTGTTCAGGGTTTCCAGGGTTTTTGAGTTGGCCTGGTAGTTACGCTGGAATTCAATTAACTTGACCAGTTCGGAGGACAGATCGACGTTAGATTGCTCCAGCGCACCAGAACGCAGACTGCCGTTTAAACCGGTGCCCGGCGGGTTCAGCCGCGCCTGCCCTGAGTCCAGGGTTGGCACCCACTCCGAGTCACCTGCAGGCTGCAGGCCGGACTGGCTCTCGAATGTCGCCAGCGCAACGATACCAATCTCCTTCTTCTGGCCATTACTATAGGCCGCTACCATTTTACCCTGCTCGTCGAAGCTGACCCCAATCAGGTCACCCTTGCTATAACCATCCTGGCTCTGATCCTTAACGATTGAAGCAGACTCCCAGCGGGTTGAACCAGAGATATTCAGCTGCACACCGCGCAAGCTATCAATATCATCACTGCTCAAATTATCGTTCGGGTTAGCCTGATCCGAACCACGAACAACCAGCTTAGGTACATTATCCTGATCTTTAACATCGGCTCCATTAACGGACTCAATCAGGCCTGTCGTCGGGCTGAATTTGATAACCACCGGGCCAGGTTCGGTATACTTGCTCAGATCAACAAAGTCAGCACTCCCGCCAGACTCGCCTGGATCAATGGCTTTACCGATATTCAGTAACTGATCATCGTTCAGATAGGCATAGACACGATAGGTCCCCAGGTAGCTGTTATCACCTTCAACCGCAGTCCGCGCAACACTGTCAAAACTGCCCGGCGTCGCACTGCTCATTGCAAACAGCGATGTTGCGACGGTCGTCGGGTCATCAACATACGCTGTAGTGCTCCCCAGAACCTCAAAGGGTGTTGTACCCAACGGGTAAACATCACCCGATTCTGGCTTCCAGGTAATCACAACTTCGTTGGTCAGCGAGTCGTAGCTGACACTTTCAATCGTCGGGTCGTTCTCTTTGATTGAGGACTCATACTGGTCAACAATGGTTTCACCCGCCGCATCACGGCCAATCCCCGCTGGCAGGGTAATATCTACTCCACCAATACTGATTGTGGTAGCCACCTGCAAGGCGTCGTCATCGACAGCATCAGCACCGGCATCAAATGCCGTCGCGAGCGCCCCCGCCCCCGACGTGTCTGCCGCAGTCAAGGCAAACCGCAGCACTTCATTTGCCGCCACCAGTATAGGCTGCCCCTGAGCCGTCAGGTTGGTCGGCGTCTGCTCAACCGCTGTGCCATCACCCAGCGTGACGACCACATCCCCCTGCCCTGTTGCTTCTGATTTCAGTTTATAACTCAGGACACCGGTATCAAAATCATAGGAGATCGTGTCTGTATCGATACGCGGATCAAGCTCTTTGATCTTGGCAACTGTACCGGCGTTCGGCACAAATACATCTCCGGCTCCCCCTGCAGATGGCAGCGCTGCCACGCCCGGCGCTCCGGTTTCTTCCCAGGCAACGGGCACGCCAGAAACACTCATAATACCGGCAGTGGTGGTATCCAGCGGAGTAACCGTCGGGTCACCCTGGGTCGATACGCCCGCAGGCGCCACCGTGAACTCGTAATACTCACGCTGCGCTTTCTGCTCAACGTAGTTAAACTTCACCGCCTGAGTGTTACCCAGGCTATCAAATGTCTCTACCGTCGTGGTGTATGAGTAAGAACCAGCATTGGTCTTGGTATAATAGTCCGCCTTTTTCTCCAGCTCCGCTTCTGGCTGCAGGTTAATAGACAGGCCGATATTTTCAGTGGCGTGGGGCGGGCTTTCTTTCTCCTGCACCTGCAGGTTGGTCAACGGCAGCTGGTTACCCTGGGCATCCAGTCCGTAGCCACGCAGATTCTTACCATTTTTTGAAACGATAAAGCCTTCTTTATCCAGCTCAAATGCACCACCCCGGGTATAGGTAATCCCACCCTGACCATCGTTGAGCTGAAAAAAACCAGAACCATTAACCGCCAGATCAAGGTTGCTGTTGGTGAATTCAATAGTACCGCTGGAGAAATCCTGCGCCAGATCACTGACCAGCACCCCGGCACCGGCGATATTACTGGAGCCGGCCCCTACCACCTGGGTGGAGTAAATATCAGCAAACTCCGCTCGAGTCGACTTGAAGCCAACCGTGCTGGCGTTGGCAATGTTGTTACCCGTTACGTCCAGCGCCGTGGTCGTCGCCTTGATACCCGTAACCGCCGTGTTAAATCCTGCCATGTTCTGCTCCTCGAGCGCTGATAAGCTGCATTGTGCTGTCAGCATCCGTACTACCTGTTCCACCCGAACCAGGGCGGGCGCAGCACCGGACTCCCTGGTGCACACATATTGATAGCAAGGCTTAAAGCAAAGAGCGGGCCAATAAGCTAACACTCACTCAATAATGCCCAATAAAGGAGTGAACGTTCAAAAATGTCAGCAAGATGCCTGAATCAGAACGCAGGGAATGAAGAAACAACGGCAGAGATTGCCGTCCGAAGGGCAAAGGATTGCCTGGGGACTGGCACTGGAAGCGGGAGCCAGATACCACAATGCCCGCAACAGGGTGCGGGCATTGTGGTGAAAACACGTTGTAGCAGTCCGATCCGCGGGTGTCATAACTCAGCACTGCGAACCAGACGCTCCGTAGGAGCCAGCTTGCTGGCGATTGAAATCAGATCTGCAGAATAGACTGCGTCACCGTATTCAGCGTCTCCAGGGTTTTAGAGTTGGCCTGGTAGTTACGCTGGAATTCAATCAGCTTCACCAGCTCTGAGGATAAATCCACGTTAGATTGCTCCAGCGCACCAGATCGCAGACTGCCGTTTAAACCCGTGCCCGGCGGGTTCAGACTCGCCTGACCCGAGTCCAGTGTTGGCACCCATTCCGTATCACCCGCTGGCTGCAAGCCAGCCTGGCTTTCAAAGGTTGCCAGCGCCACGATGCCAATGTTTTTCTTCTGACCATTACTGTAGGACGCGACCATCGTGCCATCGCCATCAAAACTGACCCCGATCAGATCGCCCTTGCTGTAGCCATCCTGATCCTGACCCTTAACGATCGAGGCCGACTCCCAGCGGGTCGAACCTGAAATATCCAGCTGGACACCTGCCAGACCATCCTCATCAGTCTCAGAGTCAACATCATCGTTAGGGTTTGCCTGATCAGCACCTCGAATAACCAGCTTAGGTACGTTATCCGGATCATTAACCGTATCACCATTAATCTCAGTAATAATACCTGTCTGCGAGCTGAATTTTATAATAACGGGGCCGGGCTCAGTGAAATCTGAGACACCACCGGTCAAGTCCTTATTCTTTCCGTTCGACGATTCGCCCGGATCAATCGACTTACCGATATCAAGAAGCTGAGAGTCATTCAGGTAAGCGTAAACACGATAGGTACCCAGGTAAGAGCTATCCCCCTCAACAATGGTCACATCGACCTTACCATCACCTGCACCACCCGTAGCCGTAAAGACCGAATTAGCATCTACGTCATCAGCCGTATTACCGTCAACCTGGTACTCAGACCCTGCCCCACCTTGATATACATCGCCAGCCTCAGCCTTCCAGGTGATCACAACCTGATTATTAACAGCATCCCAGGCCACGCTTTCAATATTGGGATCGTTGTCTTTCATCGCCGTTTCCTGGGCCGCAATGGTTTCCCCGGCGGTATCTATATTTATACCACTGGCAAGCGGTATATCCAGCCCTCCCAGGTTTACGGTAACAGCGGCAGCAAGCAGCCCCCCAGTCGCACTAAACAAAGCAGGGTTTAGCGGAACGTTTAACGTTTCATTCGCAGCCACCAGCGCCGGCTGGCCTTTGGAGTTAATATTACTCGGCGTCTGAGAAGCAGGCCCCTGAGTAACAAACATATCACCCTGGCCGGTGGCCTCTGACTTCAGCTTATAACTCAACAATTTAGTAACAACATTATAGGAAATAGTATCCGTATCAACACGCGGATCCAGCTCTTTAATTTTATCAATACTATCAGAATCGGGTTTGACTATTTCAGCAGCTGCTGCTGCAGCAGCGGAAGCGGCTGCTGTTGCTTTATTGGTTGCTAGAGTTGCTTGCGCCGCTGTTAATGTTGCTTGTGCCGCTGCTACCCCTACAGCCGCCGCAATCGCCGCTGCAAGTGCCGTTTCAGCTGTTGTAACTGCTCCTTCTTGTGTTACAACGGTAGCAGCGTCCGTGGCGGCGGTTGTGGCGGCTGTCCCGGCCGCAGTGGCGGCGGCTGAAGGAACGGCATCCCACTTCACTGGAACACCTGAAATACTCACAACATCTGCCGTTGTTGTCACTAACGGATCAGCGGTTGGATCTCCGTCAACAGCCTGTGTCGCCAGGGTGTATTCATAAAACTCACGCTGTGCTTTTTGCTCAACATAGTTGAACTTGATCGCCTGAGTATTACCCAGGCTATCGTAGGTTTCGACCGTCGTGGTATATGAGTAGGAAGCGGCACTGGTTTTACTGTAATAGTCGGACTGCTTGTCCAGCTCTGCGGCGGGCTTCAGGTTAACCGACAGTGCTATATTTTCAGTGGTATGTGGCCGGCTTTCTTTTTCTTCTACCTGCAAATTCGTAATTGGCAACTGGTTACCCTGAGTATCCAGTCCATAGCCACGCAGGTTTTTACCATTCTTGGAGACAATATAGCCTTCTTTATCCAGCTCAAATGCGCCACCCCGGGTATAAGTAATTCCACCCTGACCATCGTTTAGCTGGAAAAAACCAGAACCATTGACCGCCAGATCAAGGTTGCTGTTGGTGAACTCAATGGTACCGCTGGAGAAATCCTGCGCCAGATCACTGACGAGTACACCGGCTCCGGCCACATTACTGGAACCAGCACCTACCACCTGAGTTGAATATATATCTGAGAATTCAGCACGGGTTGCTTTAAATCCAACAGTACTGGCGTTTGCAATGTTATTACCCGCTACGTCCAGCGCAGTAGTGGTCGCCTTGATACCGGTAACCGCCGTATTAAAACCTGCCATAATCTCTTCCCCCTGGTGCTGACCAGATTTCGGGGCGGCAAAGTCTTGCGCCCCGTAATAGTATTCATGTGCATACAGCAACCTGCGCAGTTGCTTCAGCATTCGTGTGTCATCACCACCAAAAGCTGTGGCCGGCGCGATTCACCGCAACCGCTCATGACTTGATAGGACGGTAAAAGCAAAGAGCGGGCCAGATACAGGAAAACAATATAAAAGCCTTCTTTATATAAGAAATAAGGATCATTCAAAAACAAGCAATCTATTTACTAACACTATCGCCCCTGACTTATTGCCACAAAAATTCATGACGGCAATATAAACGGCAAGAACTAGCAGAGGGTTTAAAATAAGCATTATTGAATGATTGGTTATTAATTAAGAATTTTATCAGCTTATTCTCGGACCCTCGCAGAAGGGCATAACATTGCATGTCATGTGCGGAAAATACAGCGACTACTACACAGACGGACCTACGTATCACCACGTAGAACGTATTGTAAATCCTGAAACAGGAAAATCACGCACACACTCTGTAGCAGCCTGCTGGTTTGATTACTTGCATAGCCTCAGAGCGAGGGAACAAGACACCGGGCACAGGACGGCTCGCCCTGTATCATACCCAGGTTCACTACCCAGCAGCGGATACAAAAACGCCCGACAGGGTTAGCTGCCGGGCGTTTTTTGGGGCATATAAATGAAATCAGCCGCTGATCTCTTTCACATCACTCTGCTTGTAAGTGCCTGCCGGGGTATTGTATTCCAGACTGGTGCCTGCACCACCCACAGTCACACTGTTCACCTGCACCTTCATCTGCACCGGCACTTCTTTGGTCGTACCATCCTTCAGCTGAATTTCAGCCTTGAAAGTGTACTCACCCGGTGGGAAGCGCATTTTCATCATATACGGATTATTAACTTCATCCCATTGTGCATCCTGGTCTGCCCTTACACGCTCATAATCATTGGTTTCTGGGTCATATGGCTTGGAATCATCTTCCAGCGCATAGTCATTAGTGTCAGGATCATAAGGCTTACTTGGATCGTTCAAGCGTTCAGTATATGTAAAGTCAAGCGGCGACTCCCAGACAAAAGGCACATCACCTTTGTCCTGCTCACCATACTCAACACTGCCAATCGGACCGTTCGGCCCACTTACCTTCAGTGTCAGGTTTTTGGTGTCTTCAGCCAGGATCACCTTACCTTTTGCGGTCATGCTGGCGCCATTAGTGGCAATAGGTACGGTACTCTCTTCTACGAAGATACTACGCCCCACCATAGACGATGCCTGCAACGCCGTCTGACTGGTCAGCATGGTCTGGCTGAGACCTTCCATCTGGGTGTTCAGATTGGTTATCCCTTCCACCATCGACATGGAAGAGATCTGCTGCATAAAAGCACCGGTGTCCGCCGGGCTGGTCGGGTCCTGGTTCTTGAGCTGCGCAATAAGCAGCGACATGAACATCTGGCTGTCTTCAGTCTCAGTCTTAACCGTACGCGCATCAGCGTTACTTTTGTTAATGTCCTGGTAGACATTGGTTGCACTGGTGGAATTATTAACCGTCGCCATAATTTATTGCCCCACTGTGTTACTGCCCCAGAGAGAGAGTCCGCTGCAGCAGCTGCTTCGCAGTGTCTGCCATCTCAGCGTTAATCTGGAACGAACGTGAGGCTGAGATCATATCGGCCATCTCTTCCACTATATTCACGTTCGGGTAGTAAACGTATCCTTTTTCATCTGCCATTGGGTGACCGGGGTTATACTCCATGCGCAGCTCGGCATCGCTCTCAACGATTGCCAGCACATCGACTCCCTGCCCAGGTTGCAGACCATCTTGATTGTCGCGCAGCTGCTCCGGCGTTGGCGGCCGTAAAGCAAAGACTGGCTTACGTGCACGGTAGGTTTCATCCACACTGGAGCTAACACTCTCTGCGTTGGCCATATTACTGGCCGTGGTATTAAGACGCAGAGTTTGCGCAGTCATACCGGACCCAGCAATATTGAATACATTACTCAGAGACATTGTTATTCACCTTTAATCGCAGTGTTCAGCCCTTTGAACTTCCGATCAAGGAAGCCAAATGATGCCTGATAGTCCATCGCATTTTTGGTATAGCGGCCCATCTCTTCCTGCACTTCAACGGTGTTGCCGTCAACAGAGGCCTGACGCGGTATGCGATACATCAGGTCAGACGCGAAAGCAGGCTCCGCAATACCATACACGTGCGCACCGGCGGTGCGAGTAAGCTCTAGCGGCTGCTGGATGCCTTTCTTGAATTCATCCTGCAACACAGCCTGGAAATCCAGGTCCCGCGCTTTGTAATTGGGAGTATCGGCATTGGCAATATTGTTAGACAACACTTCTGCACGGCGTGCACGCAACAGCATTGCGTCGTCATGTAGTCCGATTGCTTTATCAAAGCTGATTGCCATGATGCGTTCTCTCCAAAACAGTTAATCAAGGTAAGCAAAATGCAGGCCAGGTAATAAAAACAACCCTAAGCCATTGTTATGTATAGATACAGGAAAGCAATAGAAAACTGACAGCAGCCAACTGGCGGCAAGGCTTTGCAGGGTGTTGCCGCCCGTGAGCACGGACGGCAAACAACAATCACAGGGCTCGGTACATAATACCAGGGCGGCAATGCACCATCTCGAAGAGATCCGACAGGCCCGACAACGACTCAGATGCTCCGAGGAACAGATGACCACCCGGCTTCAGACAACCGTGCATTTTACGCAGGATCTCAAGCTTGCGCTCGGAAGAAAAGTAGATCAGCACATTACGGCAGAAGATAATGTCGAACTTGCCCAGCGCACTGTACTGGCCTAGCAAATTAAACTGCTGGAAGCGTACCTTGGACTTAATATCCCGCTGCACTTCCCAGGAGCCGTCTGCACGCTCAGTAAAGAAGCGTTTTTTGCGCTCAGGAGAAAGCCCGCGCCCCAGCGCCAGCATCTCATACACACCCTCACGGGCCTGCGCCAGCACACTGGTAGAGATATCTGTGGCGACAATTTCTTCACCACTACTAAAACCAGTCCGATTTCGCTCCCGGTATTCGTTAATAATCATACTCAACGAATAGGGCTCCTGACCGGTGGAGCAGGCAGCTGACCAGATACGTAACTTGCCTGGTGAGCGCTTTTCCGCCAACTCAGGCAATACCCGGTTTTTCAGCAGATCGTAGGGGTGGGAGTCACGAAACCAGAGGGTTTCGTTGGTCGTCATCGCATCGATGACCTGCTCACGCAATCCGCTGGTACCCGGACGAGACAGCTTGGCCACCAGCGCGCTCAGGCAATCACAACCCTGCTCCTGCAGAATCTTACCTAACCGGCTCTGAACCAGATATTGCTTATTTTCGGACAGCACGATGCCACAGTTATCTTCCAGAAACTGAGCAAAACGTGAGAAGTCCGCGCTATTAATCTTAACCTGGCGCGTTAAACCTGCACTCATCGACTCTAAAACCATCCTTTATGGTCGGGCGCTCAGTATCGCGCCGATTCAACTTCACTGATACGGTTAACCACTACGCTGGCCAGCTCGTTCGGGTTGAACTTGGCCAAGAACCCGTCTGCTCCAACTTTCTTAACCATCGAGACATTAAAGCCGCCCGACAATGAAGTGTGTAACACGATGTAAGACCGCGCAGTACGATCATCATCACGTATTTTGGAGGTCAGGGTGTAGCCGTCCATCTCCGGCATCTCGATATCGGAGATGATCATCAGAAAATGTTCTGTGATATCAACACCGCGTACTACCAGCGAGGAAATCAGATCCCAGGCGATACGACCATTGTTAGCCGAGGTTACTTTCAGACCCAGACTTTCAAGGCTGCGCTGCATCTGGTTCCGGGCAACGGAGCTGTCGTCTACGATCAGAATATGATGCTGACGTGCCTGTTCCTTAACACGATCAGTAGCAACTTCTGCGCTAACTTCTGTTGACTGGGGATAGAGATCAGCAAGGATCTGCTCTACGTCGAGAATTTCGATCAACCTGCTATCATGTTCAAATACTGCGGTAAGGTAGTTTTCTACCCCGATTTCCGCAGGTGGCGCCATAATCTGATCCCACTGGGTATTCAGAATGCGATCCACTTTACGCACCAGAAAAGCAAGGGTGCGTTTATTGTATTCAGCCACAACCAGGAAGCAGCGCTGACGCTCTTCATCTGGAATCTGTGCCCGGCCAATCGCCTCAGACAGATCAAGTACCGGAATTGTTTCCCCACGGATATGGGCCATACCTTTGATGGAGGAGGTCTGACGCGGTACTTCAGTCAGTTTCGGGCACTGCAATACTTCACGTACTTTAAATACGTTAATGCCGTATTGCTGATCTGTTTCCAGTCCGAATAGCAGCAGCTCCAGGCGGTTCTGGCCGACCATCTGGGTGCGCAGGTTTACACTATCTAGGATACCTGACATGATTTACCGATCCTGTGGAAAGTTTCTTTTATAACTCTAACATCCACGCCACGCACTTAAACGTAGAGCGACAACGTGACTATTGCAAAATTCGCTGGGTCTATCCTGCTTCCAGGTTTCTTGCTGCTGCCTTTATACAGTGTTGGGCAGGAAACAACCAGTGCTATAGAACGAGAGGCAACTGCGTTTCTCTATTCACATTATAGCGAACGGTTTCCTGACGCCCAAATCAAGATCAACATTAACCAACTTAATTCAAAATTCAAACAGCATCAATGTACCAGTGCGCTAATTTTCACCCCCCCACGCAACATCAGCGCCCGACCTCTGCTTAAAGTTTCCTGCGAGACACCACGTAAGTGGATGCTTTACCTGCGTGCAAAGGCCACAGTAAAACAAAATGCACTGGTTGCACGTTTAGCACTTAAACGCGGCCGGACCATTAGCCCTGCTATGGTTGAAATAGAGCGGATCGACAAGTTACGTCATCCCGATAGCTACACCTCGTTCGAGCAGATTTCAGGCATGGTCACCAAGCGTACTCTGCCTTCCGGCAGAGTGCTGAGCTCACGTGATCTCAGCCGGGCGCCTGCAGTAAATAAAGGCGACGCTATCATGATAGAGGCACGTCGCGGCGGGCTTAGTATCCGTACAGCAGGTATTGCTGCACAATCCGGCCACATTGGCGAGCAGATTAGTGCGACGAACAATCGATCAGGCAAAGAGGTCCGTGGTATTATCAAGGCTCGTGGACTGATTGTAGTACCATAACCTCGTTGTGGTACAGGCCTCTGCTCTATGTACTATTCGCGGCTAATACGGGTGTATTTTTTGCTAAAGTTTGACCGTAGTCCGTCGATAAAGGGTGCATAGAGTGACATTAACCTCAACATTGGGTTTTTAAGATGGCTATTAACTCCGTACATCTGGCCTCGCAGGCAGGTGCGGGTGCTCGCACCAAGGTGGCAGACAATACCTCGGTCGGCACCGGCGATAGCAGCAAAGCTGCTGTGACCTCCTCTGCGGCAAAAGGCACACAGGGCGCGACTGTACAATTGAGCGACACAGCGCAGAGCATTAAAAATGCTGAGCGCAAGATGGCTGACGCCCCTGATATTAATCAGGAAAAGGTTGACCGTCTGAAAGCTGCAATTGACAGTGGCGACTATAAAGTCAACGCCGAGCGAACTGCTGCAGGTATCATGGACCTGGACAACCTGCTGGGCTAAATGCTGACAATGAGCATATATGACAGTGACAAGCAGTAATGACCTTTTAAAACTTCCGGGCATGTTCAAGGAAGGTAAAGAAACGCTGGCAAGGATTTCCGCTTTGCTTGAGCAGGAGCGTGTGGCTATTACAGCTAACGATCTGGCACAGCTTGAGTCGGTTATTGAAGAAAAGAAAACAGTACTGATCCAGTTCGCACATCAGAAGGCAGCCTGGTCGCAACTGATTTCAAGCCATGCACTTTCTGTAGAAGAGTTTTTTACTGTGCTTCCACCTCAGGCAGCCAATATGCTGCGCCCACATTGGGATGCGCTGGAGTCACAGATGTCGCGTGTGCAGGATATAAATGAGCGTAATTCGCAAATTGTCAGCACCCGTAACCGGCAGGTCAGCCAACTGGTATCCGTATTGAAGGGCCATAGGTCTTCAAGCCAGCTGTACACGGACGGCGGTTCGCGTAATAATTACGGCGCTCAAAGCCGTATTGGAAAAGCCTGACTTTTCCTGCAGTTACCCTTTGCCCCCGTAGCTCAACCGGATAGAGCGACCGCCTCCTAAGCGGTAGGCTGGAGGTTCGATTCCTCTCGGGGGCACCATTCCCAACATCCACCCGATTACATACAACAGATACCACCTCTGTTCAGTGCCATATCCTGCGCATATGTAAACCCAGCTATCGCACCGGAACCTTACTCGGCAAACATATCGATATTCAGACGCCGCTGCCACATATGAGGCGCCAGGTATTACGCTGGGCGCGCGGGCCGCGGGCCCGCAACCATGGCGGACGGGCCGTCCGCGATCCCAGAATATACTTTCGCAGCCAGGCTGCCGCTGCTGTATATGATAAGGTGGAAGTTAGTGCTCGCGGGTTGAGCGAAACTCGACATCCGGCGCGCGTTCTTGCGCCAGACTCAGGTTCACCCGGGTCGGCGCCAGGTAAGTCAGCAGGCCAGCACCATCAATACCCAGATTGTCGTAGTTTTTACGGCGGAACTCGTCGAGGATTTTTTGATCTTCGCACTCAATCCAGCGCGCCGTCTGTACGGTTACCGCTTCGAAGATACAATCCACCTTGTATTCATCTTTGAGGCGATACATAACAACATCGAACTGTAGCTGCCCCACCGCGCCCAGTACCAGGTCGTTATTACGCAACGGCTGGAACAGCTGAACCGCGCCCTCTTCCGACAGTTGCTGCAGACCTTTTTGTAGCTGCTTCATCTTCAGCGGATCCAGCGGGCGTACCCGACGGAATATTTCCGGGGCAAAGTGTGGAATACCGGTGAACTTGAGTATTTCACCTTCGGTAAAAGTATCACCTATCTGAATTGAACCGTGGTTATGCAGGCCAATAATATCGCCGGACCAGGCTTCTTCTACGTTGGCGCGATCACCGGCAATAAACGTGACTGCATCGGCAATTTTTACGTCTTTGTTAATGCGGGTATGCTTCATTTTCATACCACGGCTGTATTTGCCGGAACATATCCGCATAAAGGCGATACGATCACGGTGTTTCGGGTCCATGTTGGCCTGAATTTTAAATACAAAACCGGAAAATTTCGCTTCATTGGCAGCGACTTCACGGCTCAGTGTCTGCCGGGCGATCGGTGAAGGTGCCCATTCAACAAAGCTATTCAGCATTTCGCGTACACCAAAGTTACCCAGCGCGGTTCCAAAGAAGACCGGCGTCAGCTGTCCTGCCATAAAGGCTTCGGAATCCCACTCATGGGTCGCACCACGCACCAGCTCGAGCTCTTCAACCAGTACGTCATATTCATCACCCAGGAATTCACGGGCTTCATCACTATCCAGTCCTTGAATACGACGATCTTCCTGAATGGTATGGCCCATGCCCGTCTGGTAGAGATGAAACTCATCGGTATAGAGGTTGTACACACCTTTAAACAGCTGTCCCATACCAATTGGCCAGTTAATCGGTGCGGCTGAAATCTTCAGTACCTCTTCAATCTCATCCAGCAAGTCAATTGGATCACGAATATCACGGTCCATTTTGTTAACGAAGGAGAAGATCGGCGTATCACGCAGGCGACAGACATCCATCAGCTTGATGGTACGGTCCTCGACGCCTTTAGCGCCATCAACCACCATCAGCGCTGAATCCACAGCCGTCAGGGTACGGTAGGTATCTTCGGAAAAGTCTTCATGCCCCGGTGTATCCAGCAGATTAACAACCCGTCCGTCCCAGGGAAACTGCATAACCGAGGAGGTGATGGAGATCCCTCGCTCCTGCTCCATGGACATCCAGTCAGATGTAGCATGGCGATCACTCTTCTTACCTTTAACCGTCCCCGCTTTCTGAATCAGGTTTCCGAACAGCAGCAGTTTTTCAGTAATGGTAGTTTTACCCGCATCGGGGTGGGAGATAATCGCAAAGGTTCTGCGGCTTTCGACTTCCGCAGCTAACAAGGCATCTGACATTGGTATTCTCGTGGTCTGAACCGCATGGGGTGCAATCTGAAATGGTGGCTCCAGCCCGTCAAGATCACAGGCGAGCTCTGGTGGCGCAAATTCTAGCCGGTTTGCGGTTTCATTCCCACTAGCAATGCTGACCGGGGCTGGTAATTAAGCTATATCTGACAATTCACCTCAACCCGTAATACCCCGAATCCAGTCGGCAATACAGTCAATCACTCTCTGATCAACATGCCCCGGTCGCTGATACTCCGCCGGGCAACTGTCTCCCTCACCGGTCATAAACTGATGATTCAAGCTGGAAAATAGTTTGAAACGCGCCCGGGGGGCGTCCAGCAACGCCTGCTGCCAGAGCTCAAAGTCTGCGGCTGTTACCTGATAATCCCGTTCGCCCTGCAGGATCAGCAATGGTTGAGAGAGTCGTGCAGCCTGATTGGCAGGCTTATAGCCACGCAGGTCGAGCCAGTAGCTTGCTGGGAGCCCCAGCGGCAAGTCTTCCGGCGGGGCTTCACGTAACTGATGGGCATGCTTAACCCGGGTAACCTGCGCCTTGAGGGTCACCAGCTGTGCTTCTTGTTCCTGCTCACTTAGTTTGCTTCTTGCTAACAGGTAAACAGCCTGATCATACAGGCAGTCTTCAAAAGGTCGTGCAGGCCCCGCCAGAATGACGCCCCCTGCCAGCAGCTGTTCACGCATCAGAATACGAGGTAACAGTGCACCTCCCAGACTATGCCCTGCAATAAAGACCCGCTTAGGATCAATCCCTGGTAAGCTGCGCAATAATCCGGCGATGGCCACCGCATCCTGGATTGTCTCTGTGTCCGTTGTTATCTGCAGACCTTGCTCTGTCAGCCGGGCGGCATAGTGATGCGTTCGTTTTTCGTAACGCAATACTGCAATGCCTCGACTTGCCAGCCCCTGAGCAATATCACGAAAGGGCTTATTCACGCCCAGCGTCTGGTCACGGTCCTGCGGGCCTGAACCATGTACCAGCAAAACAGCAGGAAAGGGCCCATCACCCACTGGCCGAGTCAGTGTTGCAGGCAGTGGCCACTGCATCATCCCCACATTCATCTCAGCTTCACGGTATGTACTCGGCTCAGCATAACCCGGCGGAGCGTAGGTAACCGAGGTATCATCGACAGTGCTTTGCGCCGATACCGCCAGAAAACGCAAACCCATCACCTGTGTCTGAGGGTCCAGTACCACCTGAATATCAATCTGACCTCTGGAAAATTCACAGCGTAGCAGCACAAATTCAAACCGACGCGCCTGCCGGCTACGCGTGCTTATCAACTGCTGCCATTGTCCCACCTCAGCTAGTAAAGCCTGCCACCGTACAGTCAGCTGCTCAACCGACATGGTTTTACGCAGAAGGTCGCCGAACATTTGCACCGCACCGGGGTAGTCATTTACCACTAACTGCTTAAGTAATTCATTCGCAACCCGCCGGGCCTGTTGTGATTTTTCTTCCTGCACCCGTCACACCACCGTTCAGACATCCTTTATAACCACCATCATAACGACAACCGCTGAGGCGTTTCACGCTTAAGGTCAACATGAGGACAAAAAGAAAACAGCCAGCTTACTGCCAGATGCCCAGCTGTCGCTGCGCGTTGAGGATATCAGCGGTTTCCGCGCTGACCTCTTCAGGCTGACGGCGTAGCATATCCAGTGCCTGATTGCGCCAGTACAGATGGTAACTTCGGCTGAGTTCTATCAACCGCGCCTTGACCCCTATATGTGCCTGGGAATTTTTCATCAGTGACCACTTGGCTGTGGCCGCCATCAGAAAACGATCCCGCTGGCGGCGCTCACCCAGATAGTTAAGGCCGTTAACAACGGCTTCAAGGTAACGCTTATCACCGGTGGCAAAATAGCAGCCCCAATACATATCGTTCTTGACGGCCGAAGGGGGTACCTGGACCAGGATTCGATTAGGTCCATGCTCAAGCAAGGTGGTAAACAGCACCTGATTACGCGGCGTAAACTGACGAATATCGTTGCGCCAGCGGACGTGCCATTCACCTTTATAACGGTTAAAGGCACAGTTAAAAAATGCCGTCAGGGCTGCTTCATTCTCTACCTGCCAGGCCGCACCCAGGCGACTGACAAAACGCAGTGCACTGGAGATAAGTTCAGGCGTGGGGGTCAGATAATAGTTTTCAGCAAAGTCGTTTAACTGCTCTATGCTGGCGATAGAGGTCTGAGCATGCCCTTTGCCCGGCAGTGTGCAACATAACAGCAACCAGACCGATAACAGACGGTGCCGATGTGGGTAGAGCTGGCTGAGCCATTGTCCATTTATCATGCTTCAGCACCTCAATTTCAAGCCGTTAGTCTATTATCTTCGCGCATTATAGTAACCACGCTAAACAGGACCTGCTCCAGCTATTCAGCCAATATCAGAGCACAGCGAACAGCGCTAAAAGGCAGAATAATTCCTAATACTTTTTCCTAGATTAGTCCCGCCAACAACCTGTAACCAGCATTCAACATCAATCATTCGTCTCCCTACAGCGATTTATCATCAGGAACCCGCCTTAAACCTCAGCGCTATATCCTCAGATCAAATCAACCCAACGACTCCACCCCAACCACAGCGGTTGTGAGCTATACCGGTAACACAACCACACAGAGGATATAACCATGACTGTACGTATTGGTGACTTGGCACCGGATTTTGATGCTGTAACCACAGACGGGCCAATTCGATTCCACGACTGGATTGGCGATAGCTGGGCGATTCTATTTTCGCACCCTAAGGATTTCACTCCCGTCTGCACCACCGAACTAGGCTATATGGCGCGGCTGAAATCGCAGTTTGACAAGCGTCAGACGAAAGTAATTGGCCTGAGTATTGATTCGGTGGAGGACCATCATGCCTGGCAAAAAGATATCGAAGAAACCCAGGGTAGTGCAGTAAACTTCCCAATGATCGCCGATACGGATATGCGGGTAGCCAAGCTATACGACATGATCCACCCCAACGCCAGCGGTGAGGCGGATGAGCGCAGCGCCGCAGACAATGCCACCATCCGTTCGGTGTTTTTAATCGGGCCTGATAAACGGGTAAAACTCAGTATGACCTACCCGATGAGTACCGGCCGAAACTTCGATGAAGTCCTGCGTGTGCTGGATTCCTGCCAGCTAACTGCCGACTTTAAAGTCGCTACACCGGTAAACTGGCGTAACGGAGAAGATGTCATTATCGTCCCTGCCGTCTCGGATGACGAAGCGCGTAAGCGCTTTCCGGATGGCTGGAGCGCACCTAAGCCCTACATGCGTTATATCCACCAACCCCATCGTCACTAAGGCCTCGGTCAGCCTGGCCGGTTAAAGCTGACATGACTACTGGCCTTTCAGCTGGGTAATTTCAGCCAGGTTCATGGCTGGAGCAAACAGATAGTCCTGAGCATTCAGGCAGCCAGGCTGTGTCAGTTCACTCAGCTGGCTGTCGTTTCCCACCCCTTCGGCGATCACTGTCAGCTCAAGACCAAGGATCATGGCGATAATAGTGCTGACCAGCGCCCTGTCAGAGCGATCAATTTCCGGAGGATCCGCTGACCTGAAACAACAGATAAGAAGCGGCTCTGTTTACTGGACAAAGCAACCCTGTCAGCGATATCTGTACACTGGAGCGCCCGCTCACTAGAATAGGGTAAACCCTTATTTCAGGTGCAGCATATGAAACATATCTCTCGAATCGGTGTCGTCGGCGCAGGACAGATGGGGGGGCGGTATCGCCCAGGCAGCGGCAACAGCAGGTATCGGGGTCCTGATCAGTGATCGAGACCTATCTACTGCTCAGGCTGGAATCGAGCAGATAAACAGGCGCCTGGCCGGTCAGGTAAAGCGAGAAAAAATCACTGCCTCACAGCAACAGGATACTCTAAGCAGGATTCAGCCGGTCGCTGATATAAATGCAATGGCGGACTGTCCTCTGATTATTGAGGCTGCCACTGAAAATATGGCGCTTAAATTGCAGATTTTTCAACAGCTTGACCAGCTCTGCCACAAGGATACGATTCTCGCCTCAAACACCAGTTCGATCAGCATCACGACTATTGGTGCAGCAACCCGGCGGCCTGAACAGGTGATCGGTATGCATTTCTTTAACCCGGTTCCGGCTATGGCACTGGTTGAGGTTATCAGTGGGCTGGCTACCGCTGATGATACGTTTGCCGCGACCCGGGCATTTGCCGAGCAACTCGGTAAAACTCCGGTCGCCTGTCAGGATAAAGCGGGCTTTGTGGTTAACCGCATCCTGATTCCAATGCTGAATGAAGCCTGCTTTGTACTTGATGAAGGCATCGCCTGTGCAGAAGATATTGATAACGCCATGCAGCTGGGGTGCGCTCACCCAATGGGCCCGCTAACGCTAGCTGATTTTATTGGCTTGGATACCTGCCTGGCTGTCATGGAAGTACTGCACAACGAACTGGGTGAGGACAAATACCGCCCAGCCCCCCTGCTACGCCAGTATGTTGCAGCGGGCTGGACAGGTCGAAAATCCGGTCGCGGTTTCTTCGATTATAACGCCTGAGGCTACAGGAAGACTGATCAGGATCATCACTGGAAAATCCCTTCTACAGCCACAATACTGCTAACAGCGGTTGCCAGACAGTCAATCGCAGCCGGCTCGTAAGGGGACATTGATGAAAAAGCTCACGCTTATCCGCCATGCCAAGTCCAGCTGGGCAGACCCGAGTCTGCCTGACTTTAATCGACCGCTGAATAAACGCGGTGGCAATGATCTGCCAGGTATGAGTGCGAGGATCGCCCGACACCTGCCTCAGGCCGATCTGATTCTGTCCAGTGGCGCTAACCGGGCACGCTTAACCGTTGAGGAGGTTATCAACCTGCAGCTTGATGCCCCGCTGGCCTTCGTACCAGAACTGTACGAGTCCTGCTATGAAACACTGCTGAATGTTCTGCAAAGCCAGTCTGACCGACACCACCACCTCATGGTCGTGGGCCATAATCCTGGGCTGGAGTCGCTAGGGTATTATCTGACCCACGAGCAACTGGAAAAATTCCCCACCGCTGCGGTGTTACATATACATTTGAGTGTGCGTAGCTGGTCTGAACTAGCTGAGTCCTGCGGTACCTCCAGCTGGTTCGACTATCCGAGGCTACATCCACCCTATACCTGAATCAGAGCCACTTTTTGTGTAACAGTCCCGCTCCGGACGCGTCAGCCGTTGGTACTCGATAGAGACACGTATTTTTTCAACGAAAAAACCCCAAGCACAGTGTGCTTGGGGTTTTCTCTTAATTAGATGCCTGGCGATGCCCTACTCTCACATGGGGAAGCC
>OJDH01000080.1_pt1 | contig 83419 bp, 79 predicted proteins | sample 1592761 | NCBI WGS metagenome assembly OJDH01 (sample SAMN05416855, study PRJEB24817) | seawater metagenome | isolation source: Sea water | place: Canada:Atlantic | collected 2013-11 | reverse complement strand
CAGAGGTAAACTAAACGCATTTAAAATCAGTAAAAAAAAGGGAAATTTATGAATAAGAAAATAACTTTACTTTTAATTGGAGTTGGTATGAGTGTTGGCATGGCAACAGCAACGGCTAATGACCGCCAATGCCAAGTTGCAAGAAACAATGCAAACTATTATTGCAACGCAACCGACAATCATGAACTTTGTCGGTATTGGATAAATCAGGTAAGGCATTGTGGACCATTAGAAGTGTAAGTAATAAAATAATAGATCTAGGTGTAACGTCCACATCTAGATCTATATAAAATTTAAATGTATATCAACAAACCTTAACTATAAAGACTGACACATACAAACAACCATAGTAATAAAGTATAAATAGACATGTAACTTTTATACTTTAATTTTAGTCACCACAGTTAATATATATAAAAGCATTACTCATTAACTAAAAGATACTTTGTTTATACCATATGATATATCACCGCACTGGTAAGGTAATAACCGTCAAATGATGAGTATCTTGCCGAGCAAATGTTGCCGACATACGTCGGCAATAATAATAAACAAGTCAGCCAAAATACTCATCACTAAAAGAGGCTCTTAAAATCGATAGTGTAGACCGATTCCGTATTGAACTAAGCTAATGTCGGCAAAATAATCATTCAACTCACTGTGTTCAGGCTCTGTTTCACTGATCTCATAAAACACTCGTAACGCTAAAGACTCCATTAAGCTCACGTCCACGCCAGCGCCGAATAGCCAGCCAGTGCCTTGGTAGTTTTCATTCACGTCATCGTCGTTACTGTATGTTCTATTGAGTACCAGCCCGACTTTCAAATACCCAGTAACACTGTCAGTAAATGCATGTCGCACTAATGGCGAAATTGTCATCGCAGCCATACGAAAATCCATTTCGTCGATAAAACTATCGGTCGCAAAAATGCTCGCTTCAAGTCCAAAGCTGTCATTGAAATTATAACCACCATACACACCAAGCCCTTTAGCTGACTCATCAAAAACACCGATATTGTCCTCGACGGAAGTGTTATTAACTTGGGCACCCAGGTAAAAACCGAGATCTTTAGCGGCAATAGCAGGTGTAGCCATAGCCAGTAACATAACAGTGGCTAACAGAGAGTTGAGTTTCATTGATATCCTTATATGTGCGAATTTACCGTCTCTATTTAACAGTAAACGTCCTTAAAAATGCCGATATGTTAACCTTTTACCAACGTAAAAACAAAGCATTATCTTGAAAAACCTACTCATCTACTGATGTCGGCGCTGTTATCTTATTTTGAGTCAATTGTGCCTGCAGCCAGTTGCGAACTTTAACAATTCCAGGTTCGGACAATCGTTGGCGATGACAACTAAACAGAAACTCAAAGCCAGTATGGATATCTGGCCAAGGCAATGCCACCAGTCGCCCTTGCTCGATATCTTTCTCAACCATAAAGTCCGAGGCTAAGGCAATACCTAAGCCCGCGATTGCAGCTTCGATCGCTAATAACACATGGCTGACCACTTGGTGGGTTGCCCCTTGATCAAAGTCTAATTGGTTAGCTTCACACCAGCGGGGCCAATCCAATCCCCAAGGTCCCTCATCAACAATAAGCAGCATATATTGCTGAAAGTTACTGATAGCCATCGGTGAGTGCTGCTCGGCGAAACTCGGACTACAAACGGGAATAAGTCTTTCTTGTAAAAGGCATTCATGATGAAAACCTCGAGGCACTTTCTGGCCTGTAATTAAGATGTCACATTCTAGACTCGCAAGATCCGGATCTTGACTCACCATTTCTAAACGCAATTTAACCTCTGGGTGATGCCGATTAAAGTCGGCAAGACGTGGAATCAACCATTTAACAGCAAATGAGCTGTAGACCACTAAGGTTAAATCTTGACTAGGAACTCCTTGCGCCTGCTGACAAAGATTAGAGAGCTCATTGAACTCCTGCTCAAGTCCTTTGGCCAGTTGTGCCCCTTTGGCTGTCAGCGTTAATTGGCGGCGACTGCGGTCAAATAGATGAGTACCAAAGTATTGCTCAAGTACTCGAATTTGATGGGATACGGCACTCTGACTTATGCATAATTCAGCACCAGCTTGAGAGAAGTGTTGTAGTCTAGCCGCCGCTTCAAAAACTTGTAGCGCTCTAAGGGGAGGAAGCTTTCTCATGTCAATTTCACTTAAACCTTATCAATCTAAACTTTCACTAATTTCATACTAGATATACTTTGCATGAATTTAAATCATGAGTTGGCAAAAAACATCATTTTTAGGCTTAAGCAGTGATCGATATCATAGCGGCTTAATCTTTGATGGACGTTAACAATGAAAAATAAGGTACAGCTGGGCTTACTATTACTGATCGCAGGGAACCTATTCAGCGCTTTGTATGATGTCAGTATTAAATGGCTGCCCAGTGATACTAATGCCACCACTTTTCTATTGGTGAGACAAGTTACCTCAATCTTTATACTCGCACCATTGTGGCTCTGGGTTGGAAAGCCTCAACCTGAACGTTGGGGAATTCATTTTTGGCGAGCTAACATAGGCGCACTTGGTGCGTTAGGTCTGGTTATTGGTTTGATGGCATTGCCACTGGCCAGTGTTAGCGCCCTGTTTTATAGCGCACCTTTAATGATCATGGTACTAGGTTACCTCTTCTTAAAAGAGCGAGTAACAAAAGGGCAATGGTTATGTGCGGTATTAGGAATGGTGGGGGTGCTGTTGATATTAAAACCTGGCTCAATGGCATTTGCTGGGGGAGCGGTATTATTTAGTGCATTAACTTTTGCTATCTGTCAGTTGAGCTTACGTAAACTGTCTTTCAACGATCACCCAATTTTGCCTTTAATACTCTATAACCTATTAGCTTTGCCAATGGTAATGTTAATGGCTGGAATTCAAGGTGTGGCAGGGTTAAGTTGGCAGCTATTACTCGTCGCCTTAGTCAGCAATGTTTGCTTATTGGTGTATCACTGGTTTTGCGTGCTAGCTTACCGTCAAGCTCAAGCTGGAGAGATTGCGATTGCCGAATATTCAGGATTGATATTTATCGTGTTTATGGGCTGGTTACTCTTTGACGAGTGGCTCGATAATCTAGCGTGGCTGGGCGCGGCATTAGTCGTTTTACCTTCAATATTTTTACCCCAGGTAAAAAAACTGCACCAGTTCTTGTTGGTTAAAGCGATGATTCGGCCCGATATTCAAAACATTAACCAAAAACATTAATCACGTACATCTTGGGCTATTGTAAGGTTGCTATCACTTGTGAAAACAACCTCTTTTAATCCCTAAGAGTTAAATATAATACTGACTCATTCTACGACAATAGCGTTGCTCAAAACTAAATGGACTCATCTTTAGAGTACGAATAGCATCAATCCAGCCCACAACCATAGGTACTAAAGTCCAGCTAAAGACTAAGTACAAACTGCCTTTTACGTATTGACCTAAATAGAATCTATGTAAGCCTAAACCACCAAATAAAAAGCTAAACCATACTGTAAGATTTTGATTTTTAATATGGACTTCGGGATCGACTCCAGCAAGCGCTTCTAAACCTTGTGCAGCATGACATTGGGGGCAAATGACCACATTAAGTTCAATTTGATGGCTGCACTGTGTGCAATCTATGTTTTTCACTGCTAACTCCAAAGTCATATTGCTGATGACTCATTATGCGTACAAGCGTGCGCTGAAATATAGAGTTATAGTTCACATAAATAAAATAAACAGTAAAAGACAGGAGATATTCACATCACCCGATTATCTCATTTAAGTGATATTAAAGCTGATTTTTCGCCTTGAAAGTCTCCAAACTCTTGGTGTATTGATTCTTCCAAAATGGGTGATCAGTATTATCCAACGCCAGTTGTTCATGTTTTATAGCGAGTGCAAACTCACCCATGTCAGCATAACTGTTAGCCAAAGCATCGTGAGCTGTATGCGAATCAGGATAGGACTTAATAGCTATCAGGTAGATGGCCAGTGCCTTTTTAACTCCCTGAACAGTATCTTTTTCCATTTCACTTTTGGCTAAAGCAACCAAAGAATCAATTGCGGGTACCTCAAAGCCATACTTTTCCTCTGATAGATATTTGTAATACTTGAGTATCGCTTGCGGGCCTTGACGTGATATCTCAGAATCTGCTTTTAGTACTTGATGATAATCATTGAACAATAGCTCGATACCATAGGCTGTCGCCAAAATTGGCTGAGTCATGTAATAGCTACCGTCAAAACGTTTGATGTGATAATCCAACGTTGGTGTAGCATTAGCTCTAACGATGTCCTCCATCTCAGCAAAAGGAGCCAATTGTCTCGTCTCGAAATCCGAATCACTAGTACTCATCAACAAAAAACGTGGCTTACCTTTCATCGCAGCGAGCTTTTTAGGCGCATCTTTAATGACATAGGCAAAATCTTTACTCAGTACAGGGCTCGCAACAAAGTATGCATTAAACAGCTCTGGGCGATTAATCAATGTGTACAAACCGAGTCCCGCATTGCCGGTGAAACCATTCAGTATACGAAAACCATTAGTTCGATACCGTGCGTCAATAGCAGGCAAAAGTGCCTGCTCAACGAAGTCCAGCAACTTAGTATCGCCACGTTCATCGATGGCTAAACCTTTCCAGTCGCCTAATGTTTTATCACCATTAGGCGCCGTGACTATGATGGTTTCCAACCAGGGCCAATCACCATTGTGACTCATCCAATCATGCATTCCATTGAGATAAGCCTGGCTTCGGGGGTGAAAATCGAATAGGACGACATAGCGCTTATCTGTATTTTTGAAGTAACTCGGTGGCAAGATTACATTGAAAGAGATTGGCTTATCAGTCTGTGCACTGGAGACATCCAGACTCGTGTTCAATTGCTGTTTATCAATGCTCTGCGCTTGGCTATGAGGGGCGAGAAAAATAACAACAAGGAGCAAAGTCATACCGAAAAAAAGCTGTTTTAACATAAAAAATCCTCCATGAAATAATATCAATCATCGAAGCTAACACCCTTTGAACACTTTTAAAAACAATCAAATAGGTAAGACGGGGATCAGACTACACTCAAGAGCCTCTATTAAAGTAGGTTTTTGGTAAATTTAGTACAATTTGCTCATCGAATAAGCTAGCAATAAGGGCCAATTCAGCTTAGGATCGACCGATAAAAATATTGTTATCAGTTACTGGAATAGCAATTTCAGACACATTGCGGAGTAAGCAAACATCATGGGTATCAGAGCCATAGTTGTAGATACAGCAGGTACGACAACCGACCTTAACTTTATTAAGGACACGCTTTTTGCTTATTCAGTTAAAGCCTTACCCGACTTTCTAAAAGAAAACGAGTCTAATGTTTTAGTCGACAACTGCATCTGTGATGTTAAAGATATAGCACTTGAACCTGATGCTGATTTGGATCGCGTGGTTGAGATCCTGCAACAATGGGTTGAAGAGGATCGTAAAGCAACACCATTAAAAACTCTGCAAGGCTTAATCTGGAAGCAAGGTTATGCCCGTGGCGAATTTACCGGTCATATCTTCCCTGATTTCATTGAAGCCATTGAGCGCATCAAGCAAAACAACATGCGTATCTATAGTTTTTCATCTGGTTCTGCAGAGGCACAAAAGTTACTGTTTAGTCATAGCGACGCTGGTGATTTGACTCCTCATTTCGACGGTCATTTCGATACTCGTACTGGTAATAAGCTGTTTAAACAAGCTTACTGCAACATCATCAACACCATCAGCTTGGCACCTAAGCAAGTGTTGTTTATCTCTGATGTAGTAGAAGAGCTAAAAGCCGCTGAAGAAGCGGGTATGCGCACGATGCAGATGGTGAGAAGCCAAGATCAACGTACTGGCTCACATAAGCAGATAGCAAGCTTTGAAGAGCTGACGTTCTAGTCTACTCATCAAACCAAAAAAGCACTCTAAACAGAGTGCTTTTTACTATGACTTGTTCGGTAAGATGCTATAACGCTCCTTTAACCTATCCCAGTTCTCTGTCTGACGAAAATACTCCTCTTCACAATAAAGATCTCTTTCGATAGAAAGCTGCTCTTTTGGAATAATGTCAGCGTATCTATCAGGATCACTGCCATAAATTAAACAGAGGGTACTAAAGTAACGCTGGGCATCTAAGCTATGTTCATCCCAAAAATGGTCATCATCAAACTCATCTACATCTCCATCTTCCAGAGAAAACAAATCCGCCGCACTTAAGGCGATATCTGTACCATTTTCGAATGAATGGATAAGCAGTAGGGTCGCCAAAGTATCGGCTGCATCTTCCTCTTTTCCTAGCACAACAACTTGGTTAGCAAAAATAAACGCATGGCCATATTCATGACCTAAAGTATGCAAAATAGCATCCTGTGTCGCTTCAATAGGTGTAACACCGGTCTCTTGGTAATTATCTTTCTTAAAACGGGTAAGCACCTCTGTCACAAACTCATAGGGAATGTGCACCTCCATCAATTCAGGATCAAAAAAGGGCCCATCTTTGGCGCCGTATTTAATCTGGAGGTTTGACTCTATCGGCAATTCATCCACAAGGATCTGTATTTGCTGCTCAACCGATTTAATCACCTCTTGAGCACGTTTATCAGCATCACTTGAAGCAGGAAGATAAGTTTGTATCGTTTTAGCTGATAGATTAGAAATTGAAATAACACAAAGTATTGTTAGTAATAGATAAAATCGTTTCATTCTTTTCACCTTATAACCTAGCTTGTTGCCACTATGCCATCCTGTTATGCTAAACCCAAGTCAAACACATGTTTGAATACCGACTAAATGACGAGGCTAGAAGATGGATGACTTTATCGAGCAACACCCTATCTATACTGAGATACCTGTTGCCTGGGGAGAAATGGATGCGCTGCAACACGTCAATAACGTCGTATATTTCCGCTATTTCGAATCGGCTCGCATCGATTTTTTTACTCAAATAGGCCTTTTCAAAGAGTTACAAACAGCCAGTATCGGTCCAGTCTTAGCTGATAATAATGCACGTTATAAGCGCCCAGTCACCTACCCAGACAACTTGCTTGTTGGGGTCACGATTAGCGATGTGCAGACAGATCGATTTATGATGCACTACACAGTATTTAGCAAAGCTCAACAAGCTGTGACTACCTTAGGTAGTTCACTGGTTGTTATGTTTGATTTCAAAACAGGCAAAAAATCAGTGCTAAGTGGTGAGCTGCTAGCGTCACTCAAAAACCACGAAAAACAGGTTTAGAGATTAGACATTAATTGGAGAATGATGATGACCGACATAAAAGTGCAGCATCAACAAGAGTCACATCAGTTTGTCATCAATATCAATGAACAACAGGCTGTATTAACCTATCTACTTTATGATGACCGGATCGATTTTAATCACACTTTTGTGCCCGACGAATTACGCGGTATGGGGCTGGCAGAGAAGCTGGTTCGTCATGGTCTAGACTGGGCTAAGCAGCAAGATAACAAGATTGAAGCCAGCTGTTGGTATGTGCAGAAGTTTCTATAGCCTATTCTCAAGTAGTTTAGGGATATAAAACTAAGCGCCTGTCAGTTGAGATAATTGCGCTTTTACATCATCAGAGATAGCCTGGCTCTTATCGATGGCGTAATCGTAGTGCACTAAGGTAGTCTTAGCTTCGGCTGTTTTTTTACCTTGCTGCCAACTCTCCTGCGCCACCTCAAAGCTACTGTTACCAACACGGCTTATCCAAGTCTTCACCGATACCGACTTACCATAATGGGTTGGTGAGGTATAAGCGATGGTAAAACCTGCAACAATCAAATTCCATTTAGTCAGATCTAAACTGGGGTTAAAAATCTCAAATACAGGCTCACGCGCCGCTTCGAACCATACTGGGATGACAGTATTATTGATATGACCTAAACCATCGGTTTCATTAAATCTTGGCTGGATCTCTAAGTTAAAAAAAGTCTCTGGCACGTCTAAATATCCTCTTATTGTTGTTATACCAATTAACGTCACGCAGTGACATCAATAGAGATGCGAAGCAGATCTATTTGCAGACGTTAGCGAAGTTTTTAGTGAGATGCAATCAACACGGTAAAAGCAAAAAGGATGCCTAAGCATCCTTTTTGTTGTTTTACATGGGAGCGTTATCTCGCATACATCTTATCGATTTCACGGGAGTACTTGTTGTAAATCACCTTACGTCTTAGCTTCATTGTCGGCGTAATAAGTCCCGCTTCCATAGAGAACGCTTCTGGCAATAAGGTAAATTTCTTAATCTTCTCAAATCCAGCAAGGTCGCTTTGTAGTTCCACAAGTTGCTGCTCATAATGTTCAATCACGCGAGGATTACGCAGTAAATCCATCGGTGATTCATAATGAATCCCCTGACCTTTTGCCCACGATTCCAATACTTCAAATGCAGGAACAATCAAGGCTGACACATAGTTTTTACCGTCAGCAACGATAGCCACCTGCTCAATGAGAGGGCAACAACCCACCTTACCTTCAACACGTTGTGGTGCGATATACTTACCGTTAGAGGTTTTCATCAACTCCTTGATACGGTCAGTAATAAACAAGTTGCCCTGTTCATCGATACGGCCTGCATCGCCAGTTTTCAACCAACCATCTTCAAAGGTTGCTGCAGTCTCTTCAGGACGATTATAGTAACCGCGCATCACAGTATCACCACGAACCAGAATTTCGTTATCTTTACCTAGCTTAATCTCAACATCAGGTAAGACCTGACCATTAGAACCCGGTACACGGTTAGCTAAGGTATTACAGGTAGCGGTCGCTGTGGTTTCTGTCATGCCATAACCACACAGTACTGGGACATCGATACTTTGGAAAAAGGCGCTAACGTTAGGATCAAGTGCAGCACCACCTACAGGCATAAATTTCAGACGACCACCTAAGACCTGCTTCAATTTACTGAAAACCAGCTTATCAGCCAGTTTCCACTGCAAGCTTAAGCCAAGTGAAGCTTTATGTCGGCCCTGACCCACTTCAGACTGCTTATGCCCTACAGACATAGCCCAAGTGAACATCTTCTGTCTAAGTTCAGGGGCTTTAATCACTTTATCCTGTACTGCGCTATACACTTTTTCTAAAAATCTTGGCACAACACATAAGGTGTGTGGACGAACTTCAACAATCGCCTCTTTAACCGCCATCGGATTTTGCAGATAAACGTTGTGTCCGCCTCGACAAAGCACGTAAAAAGTCCAGCCACGTTCAAATACATGACTCAAAGGCAGAAAAGCCAGTGATACATCACCTGAAGTGAAAGGAAGCAATTGGTCATGCTGGCGCACCATGGAAGCGATATTACGATGATCTAACATCACGCCTTTAGGATCGCCCGTGGTGCCTGAGGTGTAGATAATCGTCAGAAGATCGTCGAGGGTAGCATCATCCAAACGTTGATTTAACTCAATCAAGTCATTTGAAGAGTAGGTATTCTCAATAAGATCATCTAAATAGTAGTGGTTAGGCTTATCTTGCAACTGAACACTTTTATCAAACACTACGATGTGTGTGATGCTTTCACATTGCCCAGCTAATTCACAGGCCATCTTGTAGTTGCCAGCATCACCGACAAAAACTAATTTGGCACTAGCATCATCGACGATATATTTGGCTTGCTCAAAGGTGCTAGTTGGGTAGATAGGCACAACACTTAGACGTGATTTTAGACTCGCGACATCGGCACAGGTCCACTGAGGACAGTTCTGCGATAGGATCACTGTGCGATCTTGTACTTCCAGATCAAAATGGATGAGAGCCAGAGCTATTTGAGTGCTGATTCGCTCAAAATCCTGCCAGCTAACCTGATGCCATGGGGCAGCCATTTCGAATCCTTCGAGCGCGATTGCATCACCCATTTCATGGCTTTGCTTTTTAATTAAACGTGTTACGTGATATTGCTCGAGAGACATAATTTGGGACCTTTTAAGCGTACAGGTGTACCTCTTTTTTCCATTTTACTTTAGAAAACAAAAAAAAATAAGAGTATTTGCTCAAACTTTGCAATTTCGATCACAGATATAACTGAAAAGATTTATTATAAGACATCACCATTCCAGAGTTTTTTACTTCCCCACCAAATGGTTACGATAGAAACAAGCGCAAGAAGAACATCGATACCCAGTATCAGCCAAATACTTCTTCCATCGCCAGAAACATCGAAAGAGGTTGATATCCATACTGAATGACAAATAATAATCAACATAAGAGCAGAAAGCTGCATTGGGGTTTTACAGGCACTGCCGACAGCTAAAATAACACCACAACCGAAAAATGTACTTAACATAAGGTGCAAACAAACCCATATCGTAATTTCAGGGTTAAATAAGCTAATCAGTCCCGAGGTTAATCCCATCAGGCCAACCAATATCATCAGCAGCTTAAACTGACTCCGATTAAACGCATCTATCATTCCTTGTTTACCGTCAAATCCCGGCAACATATAGAGCGCTTCTACGGCTCGCCAGCGATGAATACGACTCCAGTGCACCATAGAGCAAGTCACACAACTAAACTGAGTAAACAGAAACAGTGCTGGAATATCCAACCCTAAAACCTTAGAGCTCACTGCCGCGGTTAATGTCAGTAACGGCATCATTAAAATAAACATACTGAGCAAGGGGCCCATAAAAAAGTTTACAGGGTGCAACCAGAGTTCCAATTTAGCCAACAAGGGATTCGACTTAAAGCTTGGAAGCCACACGCCACCCATCTCTTGTGCATTAAGATAAACCGTTCTGGCCTGCGGATGCCAAGGATTCGAACTCGTCCTTTGCCATAAAAGCCAAGCTAACACTCCATTAGCAATAAACAGAGGTAAATTTATCTCTTGAGGAAGTTGGCTAGCTAAAGATGAAAGAAATATAAGGAAAAGATAGAGCACTACAGACCAATAGTAAGTTTGCACTTTAACCAAACACAGGTAGATAAAAATTAACCCCGCAGCAGTGGCTAACTGTAATTGAACAAGGCTCCCCTCAATGCCAGAAACAAGGGATATTAGCGAGCACACAAGAAAGGAAAAAAGAAGTAGACTTGCCGCCTGAAACTGCAGGTTATTCCGATATTGGGGGATCAGTATCGACCACTCAGTGGCTGCTAACCGATTTAACTGCCAAGCCACAGAGACTGAGACAGACACTTGAAACATGCTCAGCATTAGTGAGACCACTTCAAGCTTTCCAAACCAGAAAACAGGGATTAGCATGACCATCCCAAGTAGCGCGACGCCCATAAAACTGGCACTGACCACGTCGTAGAACCAGAGCCTCAACATGCCATTGAATCGGCTAAGCACTCGTTCTAGCTGAGTTGGCTTACTATTCAGTTTGTCAGTGGCCAGATTCATTGTGGCGTCTCACTGCGGTGTAGTGCCACAAATAACTGTTCTAAATTCAGCGATTCAGCCTGCATATTGGGACAACGTTCTGCTGAATAGTTGTCCACCAGCACCTTGTTACCTTGCTTATTCAATACTCGCACCTCATCGGCAATGGAATCTCCCTCCGCTAAAGTCAGTAATTTTACCTCCTCGCGAACGCTATCCATCTCCTTAAAAAGCACCAGTTCCCCTTTTCTCATTAGGGCTAAATGACTCGCAACTCGCTCAAGATCTGAAGTGATATGGGATGAAAACAGTACTGCAGAGCCTGACTCTATGGCTAAATCAAACAGATCTGACATGAATTTTCGACGAGCGATGGGATCTAAACTGGCTACGGGTTCATCAAGAATTAACAGCTTAGGTTTGTATGCCATTGCCATCATTAAAGCCAAGGATTGGCGCTGACCAACAGACATTCGCTGTACTTGCTGGTCTTTATCCAAATCAAAACGCAACAACCAATCAGCTTCCAGCTCACTATCCCAGTTGGGATAAAAACTACTGTGTAGTGCTAAGGCTCTGGAAACCGTAAAGCCTTCATAACCGAAGGGCTGCTGTGGTACATAACCTATTTGCGTTTTGGCTTCGGAACTCAGTTGATGAACAGGCTCACCTAAGGTGGTTATCTCACCGCTACTTGGTTCAATAATCCCGAGAGCACAACGCATCAAAGTCGACTTCCCTGCGCCATTTTGGCCAAGTAAACCGACCACCATACCTGGATATAACTGGATGCTCAGCTTACTAATCGCGGTTTTATCGACAAATTGTTTAGTCACATCACAAAATTCGAGGAGCGGTGCTAGCGGCATATCCATACTTCAATCCTTTGTTTATTATTCTACTTATTGCGACTCAAGCTCATAACCAACAAGCATCTATCAATTTTTTTAGTTCATCCTGACTAATACCTAACTGCTTAGCCTGAGCCAGCAGTTCGATGACTTGTGGCTTTAACAATTGCACACTGGACGTGCTGTCACTGGTTTCGCGATTAGCAACTCGAGTCGCTTGGCCACGTCTTCGTTCCAACCAGCCCTGCTCCACAAGCTGCTGCACCGCCCTTGATACTGTCATAGGGTTTACAGAAAGATGTTCAGCCATCTGCCTTACCGAAGGTAACACCTGTTCAGCTTCAAGTTGGCCACCCACAATCAAACGCACGATCTGTTCGCTTAATTGTCGATATATCGGTTCGCCACTACTGGGGTTGACATTTATTTGTTCTAACATTAGCCTTTAGACACTGTATTAATACATTGATACACTACTACAGTTAATTTAGCATAGATAAGATATATTTCAACAAAGGATATAAGCATGATGCATCACGGACAGCAAATGGGAGGTGACTCTCTCCTCTCCCATATTCGCCATAGAAGGATTCCTGTCACTCGATTAATCGGTGCACTAGTGATCACAGGGCTTGTTATGAGCCTTCCAGCATTTGCTGATGACACAGCGTCAGGTACTCCGAAGGAAAGTGACCAGAGCAGTTGTTACTTAGACGGCCTATCTGAACAGCTCACCTGTGGCTATATCACCGTACCAGAGAATGCCAATAAGCCTGACGGCAAACAGATTCAAATTCATTATGCCGTGCTGCCCGCCATCAAAAGCAGTGGCCACAGCGAAGCCCTTTTGGCGATTGCAGGCGGACCGGGCCAATCAGCCATGGACAATGCCACTTTTTTCAATCGCACCTTCAGTAAAGTCAGGCAGCAAAGAGATATTTTACTGATTGATCAGCGCGGCACCGGGCGCTCTAACATTCTAAATTGTGAGGCAGAAGGAGCCGAAAATGCCCTTGCAATCAATGAAGCCGATTTTGACACCACTAAAGAAACCCAGACTTGCTTAGATAACCTAAGTGATAGCGATGTCACTCAATATGGCAGTCTCAATGCGCTAGAGGACTTCGAAGCAGTTCGACAGCATCTTGGCTATCAAAAACTGCATGTTTACGGCATCTCCTACGGCACACGCATGGCTCAACTTTATATGCGCCATTACCCTGAAGTACTCTCAACTGTCACCATCGATGGTGTCGTGCCTATGCAGCAGAACGTATTGGTTATCGGACAAGCGATTAGTCGCGCTTTCGATCTTCTCCTTCAAAATTGCGCCGACAATGCTTTATGTAATAACCAATTTCCTCAACTTAGAGCGGAGTTAGAATCCGTCGACGCTAAGCTGGCCATCGCACCGATAATCACTCAGGTACGGGATCCGCTTACAGGCGACAGCACTCAACTGACCATGACTCGTGCTAAGTTTATGGGCGCCATCCGTATGGCGTTGTACTCATCCAGTATACGTGCGCTTCTGCCTCACGCTATTCACCAAGCAGCGAATGATAACTTCCAAGCTATCATGGGTTTGTATGCCCTAAATCTCGATAGCACAGGGATTGCGATGGGAATGCATGCTTCAGTGGTTTGTGGCGAAGATTGGCAAAGAATGACCCCAAGCGAACGCGAAGAGGTCAATAGCACCTATTTTGGTCAAGAGATGATTAAGGGCTTTGAGCAATCATGCTCAGTCTGGAACATACCCGCAGTTGATGAAAGCTTCTCAGCGCCGATCAGCAGCGACATTCCCACACTGGTTTTGTCTGGTCAAGTCGACCCAGCAACACCGCCAAGCTGGGGAGAACTGGCGATGGAAAAACTCACTAACGCCAAACATTTTGTTGCCCCTTATGCCACCCACGGTGTTGCCGGTCAATCCTGTGGCAACGATCTTGTCGCACAGCTTGTCGAGACGGGAGGTGTAAGTGAATTAGACGGTGAATGTCTAAATAAAGATGTTCGCCGTAACTTCTATCTCAATGCCAGCACAGTAGAAGCCATTCCCGTTGATAATTCAGAGCAAACTGTTGAGCAAGGAGATAGCCATGATTAAGGTCTGCGATCTGTCGAAGAAAATCGGCGATGTTCAAGCACTCAATAACTTAAGTTTCGAGGCCAAAGATGGCCAAATCACCGGACTACTTGGGCCTAATGGCGCTGGAAAAACCACGTGTTTACGTACCGTATTTGGTCTACTGCAAGCAGACAAAGGGCACGCTGAGATAGATGGTATTGATGTAGCTAAATCCCCAATCGAAGCTAAACAAAAACTGGGATTATTCCCTGATCCATTTGGTCTGTATGAACGCCTCACACCAAGAGAATACGTCAGCTACTTCGCTGAGCTAAATGGCTTATCGCGACAAGAAGCCAAAGCTGCGACTCAAAAAGTACTGACTCAACTGCACATGGATGATATTGCCGATCGCCGCTGTAAAGGATTCTCCCAAGGTCAGCGCATGAAAACCGCATTAGCGCAGGCGATAGTCCACCAGCCAACCAACATCATTCTCGATGAGCCAACACGCGGGTTAGATGTGATGAGTACCCGAGTGCTCAGAGATCTATTGAAGGAGCTTAAAAACCAGGGGCACTGCGTACTGTTTTCAAGCCATGTGATGCAAGAGGTCGCCGCATTATGCGACCAAGTAATCGTAATGGCTGAGGGGAAAGTTGTCGCGGTCGGCAGCCCTGATGAGCTTTGCCAGCAAACAGGAAAGGATTCTTTAGAAGACGCCTTCATTCAACTGATCGGCACCGACGAAGGAATAGCAGCATGATAAGCAATATTATGACCATGGTCAGAAAAGAGCTGATAGACGCAGCCAGAGACAAGCGATCTGTGATGGCAGGACTCTATTATGCCATCGGCACACCCTTGATGATGTGTGGCATGTTTATGCTGTTGATCGGACAGATGACCAGCCCTGAAGATCTAAACATCAAGATTGAAAATAGTGACAATGCACCAGATCTAGTTAAGTATCTTTCCAGTAAAGGGATCACTCATGGTGACAGTCAAAGTACCAATGACAAAGGTGATCAACTGGATGTTAAAGATATCCGCTTGGTGATCAGTGATGATTACGCCGCACAAATGGCTAAAGGCCTAAGTGCAGAGATAACGCTTATTGCAGATAACTCTAACGAGAAACTGCAAAAGTCTATTCGTCGCCTTGAGCGAAACCTGCAGACATATAGCGCAGAGATGGGCAGCTTACGATTAATAGCTAGAGGAATAGATCCCAGAGTTGTTCAGCCCATCAAGGTCAATGTCGAAGATGAAGCCACTGCTGATTCTAAAGGTGGGGTGATATTAGGTGTCGCGACCATGACGATGATCTACGCGGTGTTTATCTCAGGAATGAACCTGGCCATAGACACCAGTGCTGGAGAGCGTGAACGAAATTCATTAGCCCTACTGCTTAGTCATCCGGTTTCGACCCGAAATATCGTACTCGCGAAGGTTTTTTCTGTAACTGTGTTTGCCATGATAGGCCTACTGTTAACCCTGATTATGTCCAAGATATCCTATGCATTTGTCCCCTGGCAGGAGCTTGGATTTACCGTCACAATCAGCACTGAGTTTATCTTACTCATGCTATTGATTGGCCTGCCCATCGCATTAATGGCCGCCAGTCTGCAGCTCTTTGTCTCCTTTATGGCTAAGAGTTTTAAAGAGGCTCAGTCTTACCTCACCTTAGTGCTAATTGTTCCCATGATGTTGTCGATGGCTGCCAGTTATAACATTGCACCAGATACCTTGCAGTGGCTACCCGTATCCGGTCAACAACAAGCTTTAATCGCCTTTATCAAAGGCCGTGAAATCCCCATGCTACAGCTTTTACTGTCTTCAGTTACCACCTTAATCATCGCCATAGGCCTGACTTTAGGCATGGAAAAATCACTTAAGAGTGAGAAGATCGTATTCGGTTTATAAATAAAACCCCAGAGCGAACATCGCTCTGGGCCTACATTCAAAAAGGAGAGAAAAATGGAATTTATAGATAATATTTTAGCCCAGGAAAACTATGCTTTTATGGTGTTATTAGCCATTGGAGTGCTCATCATCTGGTTTCTTCCGGCAATGCTGGCACTCATCTTCAACCGTAAGCATTTCAAGTTAATTCTACTGGCTTGTATTCCTGCTGGGCTTTCATTCATTGCTTGGGGCGGAGTGATGGTGTGGGCGACCACAGGAAAGGTTGTCGATAAGTACGCTAAGAAAGCTAAAACAGAAAGCTAAAACAGAAAGCTAAAACAGAAAATTAATAAGGAGTTTATGATGGATAAAGAGATCATTATTATGATTATTATGCTGGCACTAATCATCAGCACAGCAATTAGCGAAGGCCTTAAACACTACTTCAGAATGAAGAAGGTCACGAAGGCTGATATCAAACTCGATGAATTGGAACTGCTACGTAAGCAGAACCGCCATCTCGAAGCCAGGGTACAAACACTCGAGAAGATAGTGACAGATAGCAGTTACGATCTAAAACAGCAGATAAATGCCCTTTAAATTGACAAAGGTGTTCAGAGCTAACAGCAAGCTTGGGTATTAAACTTCTGCCGATAAGCGCGGGGAGAGAGGCTAGTAAGTTGGATGAACAACTTACGAAATGAGCTCACATCTTCATAGCCTACTCGCCCAACTATCTGCTCAAGGCCTAATTCAGTCGTTTCAAGTAGGCGTTTAGCCTCATCAACCCGCAAACGCTGCATATAACTGGCTGGCGTTTCATTTACCGCTCTCTTAAAGCGCCTAATCAAGGTTCGTTTACCCACGGCAAATTTGTCGGCAACATCATCAAGCAGAAAACTCTGTTGTAGGTGTTGTTGCATCCAGTCTTGAATTTTCGTCACAAGCTCATCCCTATGGTTATGCCCATCAACGGCTAAAGCCATGGTCATATAAGGTTGTTGCGAGCTTCGATTGGGGTCAATCAAGAGTATTTTAGCCATCTGATTGGCTAACTGCTCACCAGCAAGCAAACTAATAATGTGCAGCGCCAAGCTCAAGTTTGATGTTGTCGCCCCAGCGGTATGCAGATGACCATCAGAAACTACCAACCTATCCAAGCTCAAGCTTACCTTCGGAAAATTACGTTCAAACATCTCACTCAACCACCATACCGTTGTCGCCTGCCTTCCATCTAACAAGCCTGATGCCGCCAACATCAAGGTACCAGAGCAGTATGCTGCTAGCGGTTTTTTGCTTGTGCTAAACAGCTTCAGCGGGATAAAAAGTGGTTTAAAATCTTCAAGGTAGTGTTGAAACTCCTCTCTATTGGTCACAAATGCAGACGCTAAGATAACCGCATCAGCCTCTAAGATACCTTCCGGTTTATCTAACCCTATTGCAGGCACTTTTATGCCTTGATTGGTATTAACTGGTTGACCATCGGGTGAAATAACATGGCAGTGAAATAGATCTTCATTGGCATCTGGGTTGATACGTCGCCAGTAGATATTACAGAAGCTAAACACATCCAAGAAACTAATAATGCCACCAGCAACAACATTGCCCGCTGCTAAGATATAGATCTTCTTCATTTTCAACCTCGCTAATCCAGACTAACCAAACAATGTCACTTATCACCCATATTCTGTCAATAATGACACTTTTAGTCTGTTTGTCTAGTTTATATACTAAATACAAGTTGAAGCGATAAGCTTTCTAGTCGGAGGATGTATGAGAAAAGCAAAGAACTATCTATTAAGTTTTGGCTATTTAACCTTAAGTTGGGCACTACTTTTCTGGTTAAACTTCAACACTGAACCCAATGTATTCGCTCATTTAGTCGCGATACCAAGTCTGTTAATGTTCACGGGATTTAGTGCCTATCATTTAGCACGAAAGAATAATCACTGTTGTTAACTAAGGTATTCATATCAGACAATTGGGGAATAAACTTAACTGTTCGACGATATCAAAACGGTACCGCCGAACAGGGGTTAAGCAGACATTAATAACTAGATTTTAAACTGTCCAACTAACTCATCTAACCGGCTGGCCATTTCAGCGAGTCGTTCACTCTCACTTGATGTGGTTTTAGCACTCGTCGCTGTTTGTTCAGCAGCATTATGAATATTCACAATATTAGTATTTATCTCTTCTGATACAGAGCTTTGCTCCTCAGCAGCGGTGGCTATTTGAGTATTCATATCGGTAATTTTACTGATTGAGGAAGTCATGAGCTTCAGCATATCGCCGGCAGACTTAGCATGTTGCACACTGTCATTGGCATATACGCGACTTTCAGACATCACTTTAACGGCCGTTTCTGCCCCCAACTGCAGCTTTTCAATCATAGATTGAATCTCTTGCGTCGATTCTTGAGTACGGCTTGCTAGCGTTCTGACCTCATCGGCAACCACGGCAAACCCACGCCCTTGTTCACCCGCTCTTGCCGCTTCAATGGCAGCATTGAGGGCTAATAAGTTCGTTTGCTCTGCAATGCTTTTTATCACATCTAAGATAGAGCCAATTTGCTTACTGTCCGTTTCTAGATTCTGGATCACGCCACCAGCTCTTTCAATTTCAGTCGCTAATCCAACAATGGTCTCAATAGTGCGATTAACGACTATCATCCCCTCTTTAGACTGCACATCGGTATGGTCGGCAGCTTCAGCAGCGTCATTGGCATTTCGAGCCACTTCAATGACTGTTTCGGTCATCTCATTCATCGCGGTAGCAACCATATCCAGCTCATGTTGCTGCTGCTCTACAAAGCCAGAAGCTTCAGAGGTGATTCTAGCCATATCATTAGATGATGTAGCGAGCTCTTTTGAGGTCTCAGAAACATTTTTCATGCTGGATTGAAACTTATCTAGCATGAGATTAAATGATTGAGAAAGCTGACCAAACTCGTCTTTTGACACGATGTTAATTCGGCCAGTTAAATCTGAATCTTGTTGGATGCCTTCAATCGATACTCGTAATGTGTTTACACCAAACAAAATGTCTCTCGTCACCCAAAAAAGAATCAAACCACCGAATAGAAATGACCCTAAAGTGAGTCCAATTAACTGAAACCTCATCTCAGACATTGCATCAAACATCGCTTGCTCTACTGACACCATATAGTCAGATTCAGCTTTCTCTAATCGTTTAAAACTCACTCTCGCTTTATTCGCAACAGGCGAAGCCCCTTCCCGGTAGGATAACCAAGCACTGTTAAGTACTTGAGGCGTTCGCTCGACAGACTCAAGTTGCTTAACACGTCGATACCCATCTTCTAAAAATGCTTTAGTGGTGTTCCGAGAGTTTGCCGTCAACGCCATAAGCTCATTTCGAGTCTCTGCATCAGTAATTTGATTGAGTGCAGATTCTAGGTTGTCAAAATGCTCATAGATATCACTTATCCTCTTCTTCATTAGCCCGAGATCTTTTTCAAAACTGCCACCCAGCATGATGCTTCGTGTCAGTCTGGAAACATAATTCATATCACGACTTATGGATAACATGTACTTCTGGCTGCTTACACCAGCATGATCATATTCATCAAATTTTTGTTCGACATAGTCAGTATTGATAATGACATCAACCAGGATAGCGATCCCAGCAATACCAAAAACAAACATGACCGTAATTAGCTTTTTTTTGATGCTCCATAAAGATAACAAACCCATCTCTTACTCCTCGTTAATCTTTCAATGAAATACCGAGTCATAATAAATCAGGGAGTGATAATAAAATACTGTTAAATAACAATAACTTTTAACAACAGAATATAATACCGCGCTTTTATTGCTTCCCACATACAGGAACTGCTAAAAGAGTTTATGAACACATTAACCATTTGATAATGATGTGAATATTGGTATAAGAGGCTCTTCCCTATCAAAATGATACGAAATAGCAGAGGATAAGGGATACAAAAGGGATGATAAAGCGTGTATTCGAACACGCTTTACTGACTAACGGTTAATGGTTACTTAGCTTTCGGGCGAAAAGGCTTAATCACTGACTCGTCACATTCTAGAAATGGGCCATCCATAAGATCGATACAGTATGGGATAGCTGGGAACACAGCGTCTAAGCATTCACGAATCGACTTTGGCTTACCCGGTAAGTTAACAATCAAAGAATCGCCACGTAAACCAGCTGTTTGGCGTGAAAGAATAGCGGTAGGCACAAACTTCAAAGATTCTGTACGCATTAGCTCGCCAAATCCAGGCATCATACGATCGCACACAGCTTCAGTTGCTTCAGGCGTTACGTCACGCTTCGCAGGACCCGTGCCTCCCGTAGTCACGATAAGACTACAGTTTTGCTCATCGGCCATCTTAATCAACGTCGCTTCAATCACATCTTGCTCATCAGGGATCACCTCATAAACAGGCTCCCACTCAGAGGTGAGGTATTCGTTCAATACATCGATTATCGCTTTACCAGAAAGATCTTCATAAATACCAGCACTGGCTCTATCACTCACTGTCACGATACCGATTTTAGCTTTAGTCATCTTAAATCCTACTCAAATGTAATTTATGGGCCCTTAAAAAGACTCAATTAGTTGTATCTAAACTAACATGATTGTTCGTTATTATATCTGGCTTATCATTAAAAATGAGAGCTGTTTCACCCACTAATATAGTTGATACTACAAACGTCTCGATTGCCAATACTTCTGTTTCCAATAACTATTATCCAAACTGGAGATCATCACACCTTGGCTCGTCGAAGCATGTAAGAAACGATGTTCACTCAGATAAACCCCCACATGCCGCGTAGACCACCCGGTTTTAAAGAACACTAGATCACCAGCTCTCAAGTTACGTTTTGTCACCGACTTTCCCAAGTTACTCTGATCTTCTGTCGTCCTAGGTAACTGCTTCCCAAGAATATCTCTATAGGCCAGATAGACGAACGCGGAACAATCTACGCCTTGCTTGCTCATGCCGCCATAACGATAGGGCACACCTTCCCACTCATGATGGAAAGCCATTAACTGTTTTTCTAACGAGAGTTGTCTAACCTCGACATTCCTCTTCTCGCCTGCGGGACGAGGCTGAGAACTAGAGCAAGCAGTCACCAGTAATATCAGCAGTAAACTTAAGAGTGGTTTTAGCAAAAACATCCATCCAAGATAGAAAAGGCTTAGTAGTGAGAATACTACACAAAGATTACCTGCTGTAACTTATGCAAATCTCATACATCAATAATTTTAACCGTTTACTTAGCACCAAAATAAACAATAACTTATTATTACCATAGATTAGTTATCATTAGATAACAGTTAAACCGCCAGCCCTGCGGCAACACCTGAACTCCATGCCCACTGGAAGTTAAACCCACCTAGCCAACCGCTGACATCCATCACTTCACCAATAAAGTACAAACCTGAGACGTTTTTTGCTTCCATGGTTTTTGATGATAATTCGTCAGTATCAACGCCACCTAAGGTCACTTCTGCAGTGCGATAACCTTCTGTGCCATTCATCAAAATCTCCCAAGACTCAAGCTCGACCGCTAATTGTTCAAGCTCGCTATGAACCAGTTGTTTCATCGCCTTGTTAAGCAGGTTTTCATCAAAAAGCGCTTCAACTAAACGTTTAGGTAGCCAATGGCTAAGAGTATTGCGTAGGCTTTGCTTCGGGTGATTAGCTAACACCAACTCAATAGCGGCACGGGCATCTACACCTGGCAGTAAGTTAATGCTGATGGTTTCACCTGGCTGCCAGAAGTTTGAGATCTGTAAGATTGCAGGCCCTGACAAGCCACGATGAGTAAAAAGCAACGCCTCACTGAACTGAGTACCATCTTTGGCGGTAATGGTACTAGGAACTGCAATACCTGAAAGAGGTTCAAATTTCAGCTTCTGTTCTGCATGCCAAGTAAAAGGAACCAGCCCAGCATAAGTTGGCAATATCTTGAGACCAAATTGCTTAGCAAGGTTATAGCCAAAGGGGCTGGCACCCAGTTTAGGCATTGAAAGTCCACCGGTGGCTATCACTAGAGAATCACAGGTCAAACTGTCTTTATCCGTCGTCAGTTCAAATAGACCAGAGTCTAGCTTGACGATTTTACTGATCTCAGTTCTCAGCTGAACCTTTGCGCCCGCCCACTCACACTCGGTCATCAGCATAGTCACAATCTCTTTGGCAGAGTCGTTACAAAATAGCTGGCCATGGTCACGCTCGTGGTATTCGATACCGTGACGCTCCACTAATTCGATAAAATCACTCGAACGGTAACGGGCTAAAGCTGATTTTACAAAGTGGCTATTACCACAGAGAAAATTATTCGGCTCAACCTTCTGATTGGTAAAGTTACAACGCCCACCACCGCTGATCAGTATCTTACGACCTGCTTGCTTAGCATTGTCGAGAACAAGTACATCACGGCCACGATAACCCGCGCTAGCTGCACACATAAGCCCAGCAGCACCTGCACCGATAATAATTACGTCATGATGTTTCACTACTCACTCCAAACACAGCTAAGAAACCTAGTCTTCACTAAGAAAACCAGGCATAAAAAAAGGATGCTATTTTAGCATCCTTATTTCAGACCTTACACACAAAACACTAGTCAGCCAATGTTTCTGACTTCTGCTCTCTACCAAGCAGCGCTATTGCAGCTTCATGTGGGGTTCCGCCTTGATACAGAACCTTATAGACCTGTTCAGTGATTGGCATTTCGACACCGAGTCGATTAGCTAATGCGTAAACTTCCTTGGTATTTCGATAACCTTCTACAACTTGACCAATTTCAACTTGCGCTTCTTCAACGCCTTGGCCTTTGCCTAACGCTAAACCAAAACGACGATTACGAGACTGATTATCGGTACAGGTCAGTACGAGATCGCCAAGACCAGCCATCCCCATAAAGGTCGACGCTTTAGCGCCCATGGCTTCACCTAAACGCGTTAACTCAACTAAACCTCGAGTAATTAGCGCTGTACGGGCATTAGCACCAAATCCAATACCGTCAGACATGCCTGCGCTAATCGCGATAACATTCTTAACCGCACCACCGAGTTGTAAGCCAATAAAGTCATCATTTTCATAAACACGAAGACGTTTTGGACTATGGAGCAACTCAACAAGATCTTTAATGAACGTTACGTCGGTACCCGCAATAGAGATGGCTGTAGGTAACCCAGCAGCTAACTCTTTAGCGAATGTCGGTCCAGATAATACGGCCAGTGGATATTTGTCACCGACGATATCCCGAGCAACCTCTTGCAGTAAACGCCCAGTCTCAGGCTCAAGGCCTTTGGTCGCCCAAATAATACGAGCATCGTCACGTAGTAACGGCTTAGCTTGTTCAAGTACAGTGCCAAAGACATGACTAGGAACAACCACTAAAACATTATTAGAGGCAGCAAGGGCTGTCGCTAAGTCTGCTTCAGGAATAAGTAAGTCAGGGAGAGCAATACCAGGTAAAAACGCTTCGTTAGCGCGATCGCGTTTGAGGTTGGCTATATGTTCAGGGTTATGACCCCAAAGCAAGGTTCGGTGGCCATTGCTGGCTAAAGAAATAGCAAGGGCGGTGCCATAAGACCCCGCCCCTAATACCGTAATATCGGCTGTGTTTTTCATGTTAACTACTCACTTGTAGGCTAATTCACCCGATACTGATTATCGAATGAAGTAGCCTCTATCTGAGCAGCGACATCAACATGCTGAACAGATACTTTTAACTCGCGATTAAGCGCTTGCTTCTTCAGTCTTTTCAGTTTCAGCAGCTTCTGCACCAGCTTGACGCTGATTAACATACTGAGCGAATAGAGCGTCAAAGTTTACTGGAGCAAGGTTAAGTTGTGGGAACGTACCACGACCAACTAGGCTACCCACTGCTTCACGAGCATATGGGAATAGAATGTTAGGGCAGTATGCACCTAGAGAGTGAGCAAGTTGCTGCTCAGTCAAACCGTTAATCGCAAAGATACCAGCTTGCTGAACTTCACATAGGAATGCAGTTTCTTCGCCATTTTTAGCAGTAACAGTAAGAGATAAAACAACTTCGAATACATTGTCAGCTAGCTTAGCGCTACGAGTATCAAGATCTAACTTAACTTCAGGCTTCCACTCTTTCTGGAATACAGCTGGGCTGTTTGGTGTTTCGAAAGAGATATCCTTAGTGTAAATACGTTGAATATTGAATTGTGGATCTTGTTGTTCGTTATTAACTACTTCAGCCATGATTTCCTACCTATTCAAGTTATTGGTTTCTAAATTGAAACCTATTCTTTAAGGGCTTTTGTTACTTGAGGTTTGTCACCCCAATCACCATCCCGGTTTTTTAGTTATTTCATTCTAAAGGTATAAAAGTGGTGTATTCACAATACTTTTATACCTTGAGTGATTTTTTTAAGAGATGACACTCTAATCAAAAACACCTTTGAAAAGCAATTATTACCTTTGTATCTACTTCTTACTCTTAGATACAGGCAGATTATTTGACTGCCAGTCACCCATGCCGCCTTTGAGATTATTAACAGATTCAAAACCTGCTTTAACCATCAATTGCGCTGCTTGAGATGAAACCATACCAGCATTGCATACCATTATAATGGGACTGGCTTTAAACTTTTCAAGGGCAGAAATTTGATTATTTTTAATTTCCGAAAGAGGAACGTTGATCGCATCGATGATATGACCCTTCTTAAACTCCGCTTTTTCCCTTACATCTATCACTTTCGCATCTTGTTTGTTGATCAACAAAGTTGCCTGTTGATGATCAACCGTGGTCACTTTTGAGATGCTTGACTTGAACACGCTAACGACAAGACCAATGAATAGACCTATCCAGGCTAGGCTAAGCATTGGGTTAGCTTTCAAAAATTCAATATATTCTTGCATGGTAAACTGCCTACTTCTAAGGGGCTGAAATTACAATAAGGGCACAGAGTATACCATCGCAGTGCTAGATTGCAGCAAGTTGTTCCCCTCAATAATCTCTCTGTAAATAGACACTAATTCAAGCAAAGCTAATTTCGATAAGCCCAATCTAGGTAAATACCTTTTTCCACCTTGTGTTACGTAGTAATATTTAACCAATTCAAATTTAAATTATCCACTTTATCAAACTTAAAGGTACTAGTATGACGACACGCAAACGCCCTTTGGCATTGCTGATCCTCGATGGCTGGGGTTACCGTGAAGATACGCAGAAGAATGCGGTATATCACGCGAACACTCCAGTCTTAGATCGACTCAACGCCCAATACCCAAATAGCCTAATTTCAGGTTCAGGCCTCGATGTCGGTTTGCCCGATGGACAGATGGGTAACTCTGAAGTTGGCCATATCAATATCGGCTCAGGCCGTATTGTTTATCAAGAACTCACTCGTATTGGCAAGGCGATTGATGACGGTGAATTTGACACCAATCCAGCACTTATTGAAGCCATAGACAAAGCCATTGCTAACAATGGTGCTGTCCATATTATGGGACTAGTTTCAGCCGGTGGAGTTCATAGCCACGAGAGCCATATTGAAGCCATGTGCAGCTTAGCGGTTAAGCGTGGAGCGAAGCAAGTTTACCTGCACGCCTTCCTCGATGGACGTGATACACCGCCTCGTAGCGCAAAATCCAGTTTGGCTCATTTTGATGATCTTTTTACTACATTAGGCACTGGTCGCGTCGCATCAATCATTGGTCGTTACTATGCAATGGATCGAGACAATCGCTGGGATCGTGTTTCACAGGCCTATGACTTAATCACTCAAGGTAAGTCTCTACATCAATACACAAATGCAGTTGATGCACTTGAAGCAGCCTATGCTCGTGATGAAAACGATGAGTTTGTTGGCAGCTCAGCCATTGTTGATGCTCAAGGCAATGCCGCTAAGCTAAACGATAATGACTCGCTGATTTTCATGAACTTCCGTGCAGATAGAGCACGTCAAATCACCCGTAGTTTCGTTGAACCTGACTTCAATGGCTTCGAGCGTGAAGTCACCCCTAAAGCACATTTTGTTATGTTGACCCAGTACGCAGCAGATATCCCTGCAGCCATCGCTTACCCATCAACTGAACTGACGAATACCTTAGGCGAAGTACTAGAAAAGAATGACATGACGCAGCTACGCATCTCAGAAACTGAGAAATATGCCCACGTCACCTTCTTCTTCAATGGTGGTAAAGAGCAGCCGTTCGAAGGTGAAGACAGGATTCTTATCCAATCGCCAAAAGTGGCCACTTACGACTTACAGCCAGAAATGAGTTCAGAAGAGTTAACTGATAAATTAGTCGAAGCGATTGAATCAACTGACTATGATGTGATTATCTGTAACTATCCGAATGGTGATATGGTAGGGCATACAGGCAGTTTTGAAGCCGCAGTAAAGGCTTGTGAAGCAGTAGATACATGTCTAGGGCGTGTTGTTGAGGCGTTAGCAAAAGTGGATGGTGAGTGTTTAATCACTGCAGACCACGGTAATGCTGAACAGATGACCGATGAAGCAACAGGTCAAGCTCATACAGCTCACACAAGTGAGTTAGTTCCGTTGATCTATGTTGGACGTAAAGGCAGTATCCAAGAAGGCGGTCGATTAAGCGATCTTGCCCCAACCATGTTAACCTTGATGGGACAAGACGTGCCATCTGAGATGACGGGCCGCTCAATAATTACACTCGACGAGTAAATAATAATTGGCAAACCTTAGCTTTTTTTCTAAAGCCAGCATTTTTGCTGGCTTTATCATGCTTTCAATGCAACTGCAGGCGTCAGATCTGGAGCAGCGTCAATCCGATCTGAAACAGCTTCAATCGCAAATTAATAAACAACAGTCAGATCTGCAAAACACCAATAAGCAGAGAGAGAAATTAGTTAATCTGCTGAAAAAAGATGAAAAAGCGATCGCTTCAGCAGCCAAAAAGGTCAATAAAACACAAACATCATTAGCCGAAACTGATAAGCAACTCAGCAAGCTACATAAGCGACAGCAAGAATTAAGTCAGCTCAAAGAGAGACAACAAGAATCACTTGCCAATCAATTGGCGAGTGCTTATTTAGCGGGCAATCACGATTACAGTAAAATGCTATTAAATCAGCAGAGTCCTGCAACGATAGAGCGCCTACTCACCTACTATCAATACTTGAATAATGCACGCATGGCCTCCATCAACTCACTTCAAGAAACAATGAAGGAGCTTGATGACATTACTCAAGAGCAGAGTAACCAAAAAGATCGCCTGAATAAGTTAGTGTTAGAGCAGCAGCAACAAGCTAAACAACTGACCCTTGAGCAGGGACAACGCCAAAATACTCTAGCGCTACTGCAAAAGACCTTAAACAATAGCGGAGCGAGACTGGAACAACTCCAGATTGAGCAAGCCAGCTTAAAGCGAGTGGTCGAACAAGCGATTGCCGCGATGAAACACAGCCCCAAGATGGATGGGCTATCGAGTAAGAACAAGTTATCCTGGCCCACTAAAGGTCGTATCAGATCAGGCTTTGGTAGCCAACGTTCGGGACAGGTCAAGTGGAAAGGCGTTACAGTAGCTGCACCAGAGGGCCAAGTCATAACCGCCATTGCACCGGGAAAGATTATCTATGCAGACTGGCTACGCGGCTTTGGTATGGTGTTAGTGGTAGATCATGGAAAAGGATATATGAGTTTATATGGGCATGCTCAAACTCTGCTTAAAAACGCTGGAGACCTTGTCAGCAAAGGAGAATCCGTGGCTTTAGTCGGACGCTCAGGTGGACAGACCGAGGCTGGCCTATACTTTGAAGTAAGGCATAAAGGGCAAGCTGTCGATCCGGCGAGGTATTGTAAGCGCTAAGGATGACAGGAGCCCATACACATAGGGGCTCCTGCCATGTCACAACTCATCCGCTATCTTTCGTTTACTCTGTTAGGCCTTGCACTTGGCCTTTCAGTTACTCTCTCAAGTCAGGAAAATACGCAGCAATTTAATTCACGCCTCAATTACCCACTTCTGCTCGATATCATCGACACGGTTGAAACTTACTATGTCACCGAGTTCACCCAAGATGAGTTAATAGCTGCAGCCATAGACGGTATTTTTGCCAAGCTAGACCCATACTCTAACTTTCTCGATCAACAGGCATTCTTCGACATGAGAGATGCCAATAAAGGCGAGTATTTTGGTTTCGGAGTCGAGATAGCCACAGAAAATAATAAGATCACCATCATCACCCCTTTCGCCAATTCTCCAGCAGATCAAGCAGGCATCCTAGCGGGCGACCAAATACTCAAGTTCAATAACAAACCGGTCGATCCAAAAAACTTGAATCTATTACTGAAGGAGATAAAGCACCATAGTCAAAATAAGCTCTCCATAGCACTCACCCTGAGCCACGCAAATATGAACAGCGAGTTCGAAGTGACGCTGATCCCAAGTGTGATCTCCATTAAGTCGGTATCTGCCAAAATTCTCGATGATGAAATTGGCTATATTCGGTTATCCAGTTTTCAAGACGATTCAACCGAAGAGATGGTTAAACAACTGACTCAATGGAAACATCTAGAGCTGTCCGGCATTATTCTCGACTTGAGAAACAATCCAGGAGGACTGTTAGATCAAGCCATTAAAATTGCAGATATTTTTCTATCTAAAGGCAGAATAGTATCAACAGAGGGACGTTTCTTCGATGCAAATTCTGAATACTATGCCTCGCCCAAAACGATGTTATCCAATGTCCCTATGACCATTTTGATCAATAAAGGCTCGGCATCTGCCTCTGAAGTACTTGCCGCAGCTTTACAGGAAAATAAAAGAGCAAAAATTATTGGAGAAACCAGTTTTGGTAAAGGAACTGTACAAAGTTTAATTCCCACACTCAAAGATGGGAACGCGATTAAACTAACCATCGCCAAATACACCACCCCAAATGGACGGGATATCAACAGCAGGGGAATAGAGCCAGATATAAAACTGGACTTAGATGCTGTTATAAATGATAAAAATATGCCTATAATCGACGAATTAGCGATCCAAGGCGAAAGTAAACAGGATAAAATCCTGAACTCTGCAATAACTTGGATTAAAACAAAACAATAAATACCTTTAAGGTATAAAAAGATAATAACTATTGTGCGCTTTATTTTATATTTTTTAGCGGTTTTTATAAGTAGTTTTACACAGGCAGCTCAAGTCGCGATCATCATTGACGATATCGGTTATCGTCAATCCGATGAAGCCGTATTGACTCTCCCGGAAAACATCACTCTTTCAGTCCTTCCACACACACCACTAGGGCATTCGGTCGCTAGCGCAGCCTATGAAAAAGGCCATGAGATTATGGTTCACCTTCCTATGCAGTCCTTAAATGGTAAAAAGCTAGGGCCTGGAGGATTAACTAACTCTATGGGTGAAGCTGAGTTAAAACAGAGTATTCAATCAGCTTTTCTCAGCGTACCTTTCGCCAAGGGAGCCAATAATCACATGGGGAGTTTATTGACTCAATTAGAGGAGCCGATGATTTGGGTGATGGAAAGCCTAAAACAACATAACCTATACTTTGTCGACAGTAAGACTACTCGCTTTACCAAAGCTGGCAGTACTGCGGATCAATTAGGCATACCGCAACTTAAACGCGAACTGTTTCTGGACAATGATATTTCAGCAGCCGCTTTAGAGCGACAATTTTCAACACTGATCACCTTAGCTCATAACCAAGGTCAGATAGTCGCAATTGCTCATCCGTATCCGGAGACTATCCAATATTTAAAGCTTAACCTTCATAGACTAGAGAAAGCGGGCATAAAACTCGTTAAAACCTCAGAGCTATTACCTTATCGATTAGCAAGCAAAGAGAACATGCCTGTGGAATCAGGTTTGAGGCTTTAACAACCGCTAAACTAATTTACACGGCTAGCTCTAGCACAGGAATATTAAGTTCAGGTAACAGAGCCAACAACTGCTGACGGTTACTGACAATATCTTCCAAACTATATTTATCTAAAACCGCCAAATAGGCAGAAACAGCCTCAGCTAACACGCCCTTCAACTGACAACTCGGTGTAAAACGACAATAGGGCTTACTGCAATCGATAGGGGCCAAAGAATTTTCTAGTACTCGAACTAATTGGCCCACATTAATCTGACTAGCAGACATACCTAAACGAAAGCCACCACTCTTACCACGAATCGTTTCAAGGTAACCAAGCTTGCCAAGGTGATGCACAATCTTAGATACATGGTTTGGGGATAACTCAAACACCTCAGTGATCTCAGCAATGCGAAATAAGGTATTTCGATCAGGCTGAAGTGCTAGATACATTAAGGTACGGATACCAAAATCTGTATAACGAGTTAACTGCATAATTCATCCACTCAATATGTTTAGCTAGTTTGAAGCTCTAGTGTTGAAATGAGATAAAGCGCTTCGGCATTGGTTTTTCCGCACACATCTAATGTCGCAGAAAAAGAGCTGCACACTTCAGGGCGATCTAGCATACCAAATATCCTACATAAATTATCTTCGGATAACTGCACACAGCGTTCACCAGCCAACTTACCCTGAGGCATACCGGGAATTGGGCTAGTTATTGATGGGGCAATACAACACGCACCACATCCAAGACGACAATCCATGAGGAACTCCATAAAAAGATTATACATATACTACTCAGCATAAAGATGTGATCGCTCAGCGAGAATTTAGCGCTTCTGAGGTAAGAGATAACCATTCCGTCATCCATTCGCCTTGAATTAGTTTGCCAAAAGCCACACTGAGTAGCTCACTTTCTTATACTCATTGGTATTATATCATCGTATAACAAGAAACCAGCTTAAGCACCGAATGAGAACCTAAACTAGCACTATAAAAATGTCGAGGGAGTGTACACCAAAACAGCACATGCAACCTTATTCTCGAACAACAATTGCCAACATAGTAGTCAAGGTATTCAAATAAATATACTAGAAGGGATTCAAGCACGGGAAGGATCAGTCTTATATTTTCACATATTCCAGACACGAAAAAGCCCTAACATTGCTGTTAGGGCTTATCGTCATATTTGTGAGTGAATATCGCGGAACGCGAAGCTGGGGCGGACTATCTCGTTTCAAAAAAGTCCGCGACGCCAAAACGAAAAAAGCCTCTGCATTTCTGCAGAGGCTTTTGTCTTTATGTTGGCGGAGCGGACGGGACTCGAACCCGCGACCCCCGGCGTGACAGGCCGGTATTCTAACCAACTGAACTACCGCTCCACATCAAGTTGCGGTGAATAATACGGATGACAGCAGCTCTCGTCAATAAAAACTTTTCCACTTATTACTGTTCAGTCAAAAAAGCAGCAAATCGAATGAAATAACTGCTTTTACTCACTAAAAACAACGTCTATGGCTTAGGTGGATCTTCCGGCATCGTCAGATCTATCTCATCTAATGCCACACCCGCTTCCTGTTGTTGCGCTTTTTCTTGATCTAAACGCACTTGAGCAGCTGCGAGTGCTTCTTTTAAAATTCGACGTTTGCGCCAAATTAACAGCCCCAGAGTACCAAAGAGCAACAAACACACGTTCACAGTGACTATCCAGAAAATAGCCTGATCCTTTGCTTCTTCCTCTTCAATAGCCGCTTTCTTTGCTGCCACTTCTGCTAGCTCTTCAGCGGTAGGAGGCGGTGGCGGTGGTTTGGGGGGCTCAATGAGATTAAAAAATCGCTCAGGCAGAGTCAGTACAATCTCTCGACCCGACACTAAGGTCGTCATCACCATGCCTTTTATACGATAACTGCCGTAATCTGAGACTTCAGGTAAAACCAACTCAGTTTCCGTCTCAGATAAACCATGAATAATTAACGGTAACTGGAAACCTGCAGGGCCAACAAACTCAAGATCTAAATGGGTTTCCTTTAATAGAATGTGACCAGGTTGAGCTTCGATCAATAATTTCCAACGTTCATTGATAGGATCTGCAGGTTCAATAACAGCTATATCGATGGGAGATGGAGACAATACAAACGGATAGTTAACCTCACGGTTAAAGACATTGTTTTGCGCTTTTACCGCTAAGCTATATCTTCCCCAAGGCTGATTTAGACTTATATCTGCCGTGAATACCCCATCATCAGGACGCTCATCTAACCCCTCGCCATTATCCTTGTAAGAGCCAACAATTCGAGTCCCCGCAGCGAAGTTTTCGTCTCCAGCCTCATGTCCACTGATAAATTTTGCAGTCCAGTCAACCAGATAATCCAATCCTGGCATTCTTAACCTCTGTTTATCTGCTAATAACTGAGACGTTATTTTTAAACGCTCTCCCTGATAAAGAGGTTGAGGAACTTCTTCTACCCATATTCCTAGCTCGGAGACTTTCTTTAAGACTGAACCTTCGGCCACGCGACCAATCAATTGCCAAGGTCCCGGTAAAGGTTTTTCAATGGTAATGATGTCACCGCTTAATCCATCGACCCATTGCACACTTTCAGGGTGACGTTCTGCGTACCATTTACTGCCGTCAGGCAACACAATAACAACAGGTCCACTGCCAAATTGACGTTGTATGATTAACGTCATACTGTCGACCATGTGATCGATTCGAAAACGGTTTTTTAATTCGCTAGCTTGTTCTAAAGGCACGATATTAGCCAGAACCTGCCCACTATACGCGATGGCACTCAAAGCGATGAAGCCGTAAATAAAATCTCTAATCTTAAAAAGTGTCATAAAGTGACATCTATCCTCGCCAAATACATTGCCCTGATTTTGCAACTAAATCTAATCGTTCTTCATGCATAGTAAGTTCATCGGCCGTTGCACTGATCACTTTAAGTTTACTGCGATTTATACTTAAACGATTGATCCCACCCCCTTCCTGACCCTCTTTTTCAGAAGAAAGGTTAAACTTGGTTTGACCACCCGTCATCATCAGGTAAACGTCGGCTAATATCTCGGCATCGAGTAAAGCACCGTGAAGATCACGACGAGAGTTATCGATGCCATAACGCTTACATAACGCATCCAGGTTGTTTTTCTGACCAGGGTGAAGAAATTTAGCAATCGCCAATGTATCTAAGATTGGACAGATATCGGCAGTCTTTGGTCCACGCGGTTGCAGCAGTGAAAACTCGTGATCCATAAAGCTAACGTCGAAGTTCGCGTTATGAGCCACAACTTCAGCCCCATCAATAAATTCGATAAAGCTTTTGGATATCTCAGCAAATTTAGGCTTATGCGCAACAAATTCGTTTGTGATACCGTGGACACCTATCGCTTCTTCATCAATCAGTTGTTGAGGATTAATATATTCATGGTAATGACGTCCAGTTAACCGACGGTTAATGACCTCTACACAACCGATTTCGATAATACGGTGACCCAAATAAATCGCACCGACACCTTGGTTCATACCTGTGGTTTCGGTATCGAGAATGATCTGACGCTTTGCACTTGATACGATATTCATAAGATTAATAGCACTTAATAAGTTTTTGGGTATACTCGCCCAATGATTCGACTATGGTAACAACTTGATGACGGTACTGAAACAGCTCTCAATATTTACTGATGGCTCTTGCTTAGGTAATCCAGGTCCTGGCGGCTACGGTGTGGTAATGAAATACAAAGCACACACTAAAGAGCTTGCCGATGGTTTTTTGTTAACCACAAACAATCGCATGGAGCTACTTGCGCCTATTATCGCACTAGAAGCATTAAAAGTACCCTGTAAAATCATACTAACAAGTGATAGTCAGTACATGAGACAAGGGATCACTCAATGGATCCATGCCTGGAAAAAGAAAAACTGGATGACCTCAACAAAACAGCCGGTTAAAAATGTCGATCTGTGGAAGCGCCTAGATAAAGCAGCTGCTGCTCATGAGATAGATTGGCGCTGGGTCAAAGGACACGCAGGCCATACTGAGAATGAGCGCTGCGATACCTTAGCCAGAGTCGCTGCTGAAGCTAAGCCGACACAAGAAGATCTCGGTTATCAACCTAATACTTAATGGCTGTATTTCGATTAACCACACTATAGCGTGTTGCTGCAAAAGCCGACAAACTTGTCACAAAGTGGCGTAGATTTACGGCTTTTATGGTGAATGCGATAAAATTGCCTTTCAAGCAGTAAACCGTCGACCTCGATGATACCCAGCTCTTTACGGCTTATCTCTTTCTCTAACGTCAGTTCAGATAACACCGCTAAGCCAGCTCCTTGTTTAACCGCTTGTTTTATGGCATCTGGGGTTCTAAAAATAAATCTTTCAACGGGCTGCATATCCAACGCGTTCGCGGCATTGATAAAGTAATCGCGTGTACCTGAGCCCTCCTCTCGCATCACCCAAGACTGGCCTTGTAATGATTTAGGCGACACATGTTTGCCTGCCAGAGGATGAGCAGGATGACAAAAAATAAGTAATCTATCTTTATGCCAAGCTTCAACTTTAATCCTGCTATCTAGACATTGCCCCTCAATAAAGCCAATCTCACTTCTAAACTCTAAGATGGACTTAATCACCCCTTGGGTATTATCGATGTCCAGATCAACCTGAGCGCGGGTATATTGCTGACAAAAGGAGACGGCACTTTTGGCTAACATGAAGTTACCTATCGTCGAGCTAGCACTGACATTTAACGTGCCACTAAACTCAGCCTCTGGAGATGAAAAGAGGTGTTCTATCTGATCAAATTTCTGTAATGCCTCTGTCGCAAGTGGCAAAAGTAAACTGCCTTGTGAGTTTAATCTAAGGCGATTACCCACCCGTTCAAACAAGCGTGCATCCAGTTGCTTCTCAAGTTCAGATAGAGCCATTGACGTTGCAGGTGCAGATAAGTTGACCATTTCAGCCGCTCTGGCGACTTGACCACTTCGAGCCACAGCCTCAAAAATAGTCAGTTGTTTCAGTGTAATTCTCATCAGTTTCTAATCTTATCGGTTTTCTGATCGGTTTTATAATGTTCACTTCTGCCAGCACTCGGTGCGGTTGCCCATTGAGTGGACCTGACTTTTCGTTTTTCTTGAATGGGCGTCAATGGTGACTCTAATTTTCTAGCCACAATCAGATACATGCTACCGCTACTGGGCAACCATGCCTGTAGCGCATCTTGCCAGATGCTCTCCTCTCTTATGTCACTGAGTAGATGATGATAGAGAAAACGCTCATCAGAAATCACTTGATAACCTAATAACCCTAACCAATCCTTCACTCTTGATGGCATAAAAAAGCGCCCACACCAAGGAAGCTGCTGTTGATATTTAGGCAGCAATTTACCCATAAACGCTGGGCTTAAAGGGTTAAAACCTATGATAAACAGGTAACCTCCCGAAATTAATACTCTATCGGTTTCACGAAGCATCTTGTAAGGGTCAGTCTCAAACTCTAACAACATGTTCATCACCACAGCATCAATGACGCCATTTTGGATAGGTAACGCGGTAAAGTCGGCTCTAACGGCAGCGCCATCGCCATCAAAAAGTGAAAAACGACGGCCTATTGGCAGTTCAGGCATGTTGAGCTCGGCACTTAACGCACCCAAGCTCAGCATGTGATAACCAAACACTTTTGGCCACCAAGGTGTCAAAGTGTGTTCTATTAAGCCCTTAATCTGTTCACCATGAGGAAGTTGAGACCAACTTTGTGGTGATAAAAGGGGAGTATTTTCCGACACAGCGCAATCCCTAAACAAATAAATATAATTCAAATAAAACGGGCATAACCTGTAATCTAAACACTGCTTTACTGGGAGCTAATCGTTCATTTACATCGATTAAATCCCATAAAGCGCTATACAAGTAATAGCGTTGAAAAGTAAAATGATAGTGTATACCCAAACGTCTTGAAAATGTAGGATCCTGCATCTTGAAGTGGTTTGGGTATACGTTATCACAACCTTCATTCTTCGAATGGGATTTTAAAAAGGAAATGACTATGTCTACCGCCTCTACGTTTACCGTCACCCCCATCTCGGCATTTGATGATAACTATATCTGGGTTATATCCACGCCACATTCATCATTAGTTTATGTGGTCGATCCCGGTGATGCTAATGTGGTCATTGAATATCTGCAGGCAAATAAGCTCACACTGGCAGGTATCTTGATCACCCATCATCACCATGACCATACCGGTGGTGTCAGTGAGCTGATTGATCACAGCCCGACTCCGATTGAAGTGTTTGGGCCGTCGAATGAAAACATTGCCAATATAAGCCACCCGATCACAGAACAAACCCATGTTGAATTGCAAGCATTGGGATTAACCGCGGCGATTTTCTACTTACCTGGTCACACGTTAGGACACATTGCCTATCATATTCAAGATGCATTATTCTGTGGAGACACACTCTTTAGTGGTGGCTGTGGACGACTATTTGAAGGCAACCCGAGTCAGCTATATCATTCACTGCAGTCTTTGGCCAACTTACCTAGCAATACTCGTGTGTATTGTGCCCATGAATACACGCTAGCGAATCTCAAATTTGCAATGAAGGTAGAACCTGACAATGCGGCACTCATCAATTACTACAAACATTGCCAAACTTTACGCGCAAACAGTCAAGCAACATTACCTTCAAATATTAAGACAGAGCTAGAAATAAACCCTTTTCTGCGTTGTCACACACCAGATGTGATTAACGCAATAAATCTACATTTTACTCAAGAAACCAAGGATGTTGTGACCACTCTAGGGCTTCTCAGGCAATGGAAAGACAAGGCTTAATAAATCATTTACAATAGATCCGCTATTTAAGTCTCTATATTATCTACACACCTAAAAATATAGTGGGACTACATTGAGGAATTAATTGTTAGATGCGCATACAAGTATTTGTAATAGTAGGGAGCATAGCCCTACTCTCCGGTTGTCAGTCTTTAAACCAAACAACAGGCACCCCTGAACAGACCCAGAACTCAGTTCACACAGCAACCTTATCTATCCCAAAAGTCGAATCAACCCCGACTCCAGAGATCGTTGAAGTCACAGATGTCTGGCAAAGAATTCGTCTTGGATTAGACTTCCCAATTCCAGACCAAAAGCTAGTTAATCAATATCGTGACTGGTATATCAAACACCCACAGCACCTTGAACGAGTATCCGAAAGAGCTGAACCCTTTCTTTATCTGATAGTAGAAGAGATTGAAAAGCGAGGACTGCCAATAGAGCTCGCTCTACTTCCCATTGTTGAAAGTGCTTTCGATCCATTTGCATACTCACACGGCGCCGCTTCTGGTCTGTGGCAATTTACAGCCCCCATGGCAAAACATTTTGGTCTCAAAATGAACTGGTGGTATGACGGTCGTCGAGATGTCCCTGCAGCGACCATTGCCGCACTGGATATGCTTGAGTATCTCTATAAAAAAACAAACGGTAACTGGCTCTACGCCATGGCTGCCTATAACACTGGTGAAGGCCGTGTCCTTAATGCGGTGAAACGCAATAAAAGACAAGGTAAGGCAACGGATTTCTGGGCATTAGATCTTCCAACTGAAACTGAGCGTTACGTACCTCAGATGCTGGCCTTGGCTGAAGTCATCAAAAATGCTGATAAATATGGCATCAAGTTGATGCCTATCAAGAACCAACCACAAATTCAAGTCATCGATATTGGCAATCAAATAGACTTAGCCCTTGCCGCTGAGCTGGCGAACATGACCACTTCCGAGTTACATAAACTCAATCCTGGCTATAACCGTTGGGCTACAGCGCCTGATGGCCCGCACAAATTGGTGCTTCCGGTAGATAAAGCATCTGCTTTTACCCTTGCTCTTGCCGACACTAGCGCCGATGATCGACTTAACTGGGAAAGATATAAGGTAAAGTCCGGTGACAGTTTAGGCCTTATTGCCCAGCGTTATCACACAACGGTGTCCGCTCTGCGTGCTGTCAATGATATAAAGGGTAATACCATCGTCATCGGGAAGCATCTTTTGATCCCTGTTGCGGCGAAGAATCCTGAGCAATACGCTTATTCAGCCAACCAGAGATTGCTTTCGAAGCACAAAGGAAAGCAAGGAACTAAGGTGAGCTACAAAGTACAGTCAGGTGACTCATTTTGGAAAATAGCTAAAGCTCATAAGGTGTCTATTTCACAACTTGCGAGTTGGAATAACATGGCACCAAGAGACAGCCTGAGGATAGGTAAAAGCCTGACAATATGGACGGGTGGTAAACAGAAAAAGTCATCCTCGGTGACTCGCACGGTCAACTATACCGTGAGATCCGGTGATTCTCTTGCTCGTATTGCGACAAAGTTTAAAGTTAGCGTTGTCGATTTAGTCCGTTGGAATGAGCTTGAGAAAAGTAAGTATATCCAACCAGGTCAAAAGCTGAAGTTATTTGTTGATATGAGTAACGTTCGAGCTTAACTCCATACTCAGAACAAAACAGACAATAAAAAGCCAGTGAATGTCGATGACAAACACTGGCTTTTTTATACTTTGATTTTCACAGCACTAACAGGTTACTTCATGACCGCATTAAGGGAGAGAGTGACATCGCCCATGGCAACACTCTTAGACTCTGTCGCATGTCCTGCATAAATAGCTTTAAGCGTATAACCCGCGCCTTTAACTTGCTTCATCGTCGCTTCAGGGATCTTAAACTTAACCGTAATGGGTTTACCAACTGGTATCACCGTGTCTCTAATAGCCTGAGTAAACATCATCTCATTTGACCATGCCCAGATTTTGTTCCCCATTGGGTCAAGGAGTTGCAAATCCGCAGTCATACCTGAACGATACTGTACTGGCACACCATAAGATTGATTATTCGTTATCGTAAGAGACACTAACAGTCCCTTGTCGACAGAAGCCTCAAGTTCACCCGTTAAGAGTCCTTTCGTCATTTTATCCTCCGAGATGCTTTTTTTAAGCATAGAATGATCGATACCATCCTTTGCTACCACAACGGCTTTGACCCTAGTCTCTTTAACAACGGTATCTTTAACTACAGGCTCTTTGACTTCACTGACGCCATTATCACTATTTTGTGGAGTCAGATCCGCGTTGATTTCAGGTCCATTCCCTTGAGAACACGCCATTAGCGTAACGGCACTCAACGTCATTAATAGATTCGATTTCATTAAAAGCCACCCAGTTTTTTGAAAATACTGTCTTTCACTTTATCTTTTACCTTATCAGCTTCTTGTTGCAGTTTCGCATCAAATAAAGCAGCAGTATCTAACGCAAATTTTGGCTCAGCAAAAGTGCCTGTAATAGCAAAAGGTATTTCGATACCATGAAGTGCATCACGCTCACCGCCGCCTTGACCTTCAAGTGAACCAACAACCGACGTCGTCAATGAATAATCTAACGCCTCAGTGATGATATTGGCTGTCCCTGCACCCGCAAGTCGGATTAAAGGTGAAGCCATTAGAAGGTCAGGATTAGAAACAACCCCATTAACCACAGAGAATGATCCTGTTAAGCTCGTAAAATCGGTTTTCTGTTCAGTCTTTTCCGTTGCAGACAGGTCCCCACCGAGTTTCGCCTTTGCATCACGGATCATCTGCGGAATGTTCACACCATAAAGCGCGCCATCAGCGATTTCAAATTGACCTTTAGCCGCAAGATTCTTCTTGAGGTTCTCAGTGACTAAACTGCGTCCTTTACCCTTCACGCTAAAATTAGCCGTTCCAGCCAAAAGATCAATATCTGCAGCATCCTTCATTAATTCATGTATTTGAACACCTTTAACAGATTCATCAAATGAATAACTCGCCACTTTTTGACGTCCATCAAGTTGGGCACTCGCTGACAACTTACCTTGGTAAAGATCGGCATTCAGTTCTGTCATCGATAAAACACCAGACTTTAACTTCGTTTTCATCAACCAATTACTCGTGTGCATGTTTGCCACTTTTATCGATTTAACGGTTAATTCAAGATTAAAGTTAACTGATTTCAGCGCTGATAAATCAGGCTCTTTATTCGAACTGGCGTTAACTGGTGCCGCTTCTTTTTCTGTCTTGGCGTCTGTTGCAGGCATAAAGGCGTCAACATCAATATCACCTAGGTTGAGCTTGCCATCAATACTTGGAACCTTAGTACCATAAGCAACCTTGACTTCACCAGACCCTTTAATGTCTGCTACAACAAGCTCATTTAATGTGACTTCAAGTATCTTCTTATCCAGCAACACCTGAATTTGTGTCTGTAGTTGACTATCAAGTTTCTTATTCGGGATCCCTTCACCCATTACAGAATTTTCAATATTCAGATCTTTAAGCTCAATCGATTGCATGTCTTGTGCAATCTTGAACATGCCCTCACCTTGACTGGTCATTGTCATATCAGGAAGCTCAGCTTTAAACTGATAAGCCAGTGAAGCAAACTTGCCTAAGCTAAGTTGACCTAGAGTTAGCTTCTCTAACTCAAATATTTGTTCTGTGCCTGCGATGTCATCAGTCATGCGAATCGTGGTGTTAGTGATTGCGATACCACCAATATCCAGAGCTGATAATTTCACATCCTCACCGCCAGCTGAGCTTTCAGTTGGCTTAGGTTTACTTGCACCACCATCTAGACCATCAAAACTTGTTTGACCATCTTTGCGAGTTTCCAGATTAAGCGTCAGGCCATCCAGATTCAATTGTGCTATTTCAACTTCTTTGCTAAACAAAGGCATTAACGCGACTTCGGCGACCACCTTATTCACTGTAAGCATGGAAGCCTGATCAAACCCCTTGGGATTCGAGAGAGAGATCTTAGATAACTCAATACCTATTGTCGGGAAAAAGGTCCAAGCAAGATCGTTTTCTATAACAAGGTCACGCCCAGTTTTTTCTTTTACAACCTCAACCAATTCAGGCTTAAAATCATTTGGGTCAAAGATAAGCGTAAGATAAGCTACCAGTGAGCCGAACATAAGCAGCAGCACAATAAAAAACCATTTCAAAATTTTCATAACAGGTTCCGTCTGAATCGAGTGAATAAGTTAAAGTATGATCGATAAATCGAGTTTATCACTCGACACTGCCACACCATTCTCATCTGAATATAACATCATACCCGGTACAATTATATTGTTAGCGATATCAAGCTTAAGGTTTACTTCACCTACGTTTAATTTAACCGTCTTAATTGGGTTAGCACCTAGCGCCTTGATACCAATATCTAACTGACTAAGAACACCCACATCCCTGACACAACCATTAATGATGATCCCCTCCCAGCCATTCTTAACGGCATCCATGGCGATCATATCTCCAAGCAGTGCTCTATTTAATGAACCGCTGCCATCGACAACAAGCACTTTACCTTTACCCTCCGTAGCCAATAACTTTTTAACCATAGAGTTGTCTTCAAAGCACTTGATTGTGACGACTTCACCCCAGAATATCTTTTTCTGACCATATTGGTTAAGAGCAATAGGTAATAATGAAAGTTGCTCAGCATAATGATCATAAAGGTCAGGTAAAAGGTCCAGCATATTAATCTCCTAAGTCAATTTTTAACAGATTAACCTCTTATCCATTTTTCAACAAGGTCATAACAAAATAGTGAGATTACTTAATAAATATTTATTTACGAATATATATATGAATATCTTTAACAAGCCAACTTAAAAGTCTATAATGAAAAATAGTCAATTCTGACTCTTAATAATCTCATTTTAAAAGTGAACAACAATGAACAATAACCTTGATTTACAAAGTGCATTAGCTGCATTGGATGAGTATGGATATGATAAAAAACAATCCAGTGATCTAACTCAGGCTCGTAACAAACAACAGATGGGTAAGTACATTGAATCTTTAGATTATAATCTTCGTCGCTTATTGATATTACAAGAGACAGTTAATGAACTTGTTGCTAACAAGAAACGCTTGATAGTTCAACAGGAGAATATTCAAACCTACAAGACCAAAGTGATTAATTTGTCTCGACAATTCAACATTTCTTATGATGATGTTTTACAGATAATGAAAGATCAGGTTAACTAAATCGTTTGGTTTATTAACATATCAACATTATATAACCATTGAATATTACCCCTAATTAATTTAAATGACTCAGTTATTCAACTCCTTGTGTTAGCTGAGGTTTTTATATTAAGCCTGCAAGAATTCTCTTTATCATCAAACAGCAATGAACACTTGCGATACTGCCAACCATGTAAGTATTTTCACGATTTTGTGTGATTGACAATCATCAGATATCAGTAGCAGTTATCGCATAGTTTTTGTTTCTCTGCATCTTATTTTAACCTTTCCAACTAAGGTTAAATATAGTTAATACTTTCTATTAGCTAGTCGATTTCGATTTGAATTTATTAGCTAAAATGGTTTGGTAAAACTTATATAAGGGTAACCTAATCAAAAGTAATGAGCTTGTAACTAAAATATATATACTCGGTTCAATAACTTCTGATTTAACCGACCAATAGAAATGTATGGGGACTAAAATAGCGACAAGATATACAAGATTGTGTAACTGCTGCCAACGTTTCCCCATCTTACGTCTAATCACTTTAAACGAAGTAATCGACAATGCAAAAAGTATAATGTAAGCCAAAGCACCCACTAGTATATATGGCCGTTTTAATACTTCTTCAATAAGAAGTGACCATTCAAATAAGAGATCTAAACTGATAAAAGCAAAAATATGTAAGCTTGCATAAGCAAACACATATAGTCCTACAACGCGCCGAGTCTGGATCAAAACACCTTGTTTAAATTTACGGGCAATGGGAGAAATCGCTAATAATACGATTAAGGTATTAAGTGCACCGATACCCGTATAATGAATAATGAACTGCACAGGATCGCCACCAGCTTGATCCGACAATATTAACAAGATTAAGTAAGCGACAGGCAAAATAGCAATGCTGTGAATGGCGACTTTCAACCAAAAGAGATGTTTCATTGTTAAACGCATTGTTAACTCCAAGCCTGTATCCACATAGTTCAAAATAAGGTTACTCACACATAGATGAGCAACCTCAACATCAATTAGAAGTTTTTTGTTAAATTCAAGCCTTGGTACAAACCAGACACCTGTTCTTCGTAACCATTAAAGGGCTGTGTTTTTATTCGCTTAGCAGAAAATAATCCGCCTTCACCAATCCGTCTCTCACTCGCCTGTGACCAACGTGGATGATCGACATCAGGATTGACGTTGGCATAGAAACCATACTCTTGTGGAGCAAGTTGATTCCAGCTTGTTGGCGGCCTCTTATCCATCACTCGGATCCGAACTAACGACTTAATACTCTTGAAACCATATTTCCAAGGAACCACTAAACGTATCGGTGCTCCATTTTGTGGCGGTAAACTTTTACCATAAAGACCGACGGCTAAAAATGACAGATCATTCATCGCTTCAGCGATGGTCAACCCTTCTACATATGGATAGTGGATCCCTCCGCCCATTAAACGGCTCTTTTGTCCCGGCATCTGCTCAGGATCAAACAATGTCTCAAATGCCACATATTTAGCCTTACTGGTCAATCCTGCTTTTTTCAGTAAAGAAGCTAAAGGAAAGCCAACCCAAGGGATGACCATAGACCACGCCTCAACACAACGTAAACGGTAAGTACGCTCTTCCAGCGCCATCATCTTGGTTAAATCATCTAGCCCTAGCGTAATGGGGTGGTCAACCTCACCATCGATAACCAGTGTCCACGGATCGACCTTAAAGTCTTGCGCGTTTTCTGCCGGATCTGATTTATCTGTCCCAAATTCATAGAAATTATTATGGCGGGTCACCTTCTCGAAAGGTGTCTTTGCTTCGTTGACTTCAAAGCCTGTATTTACCGTGAATGCCAACGGAGAGGTGATAAAAGGCACACTAGGCTTATTTTCGCCAAACAGGTCGAAAATACCCGCTTGTACTTGACCAGGAATACTCGCACCTACAGCGCCCAAACCTAAGGCTTTAATGATGTTACGACGGTCATTAAACACTGATTCAGGCGTGATGTCTGAACTCTTTAATGTGTCCCAAGAAGGTCTTTTTTTAAAATGCATCGAATAGTCCTTTTATTATTTCTTCATAGATAAGACCGCAATATCCCCAATTCAATTTCATATAAATTGAGTTCAATGACGACACTCGAAAAAATTGCCATATTCTGATTATAGTTACAGCTGAGCAGAGTAAATCTAGTATTAATAGCCATCTTTGATAACAGAGACTCAACAAGTGATTAATAGTTATTCATTTACACCTATGCGACTTGAACTAGCTGAGCCGAAATGCGAATCTTAGGGCTCTCTTTGACCAAGGCCAGCTTTCATGCCCATCGATATCACTCTATCCGTCCCTGAAATCATTGCACTTATCGCGATCTCTTTTCTTTCAATACTCATTGGTGCACTACTCAATCAAAAGCTCACCAGACGTCGCTGGGAGATGTCTAAAGAACATATTGAGAATAGTCATCAACAAGAGATAGAACAATATACGCAAGAACTACAACATAAAGAATCTGTTTTATGTGAGAAAGATCAGCAACTGGAGCAAGTACAATTCAAACTTGAACAACAGCTATCAGCATTCGGAAAGGCTCAAGCTGATGCACAGCGATGCACAGGTCTTGAACTCCAACTCAAAGAGCTACAGCGTAAGTTAATGGAATCTCAGCTCGCATTATCTAAATCAAACGCCATGCAGCAAACCCTAACGGTTAAATTCACTGCTGAACAACAAGCCCTTGAAGATAAACTTCAACTACTTGAAACGGCTGAAGCAAGATTAAATACCCAATTTGAAAATCTCGCCAATAAAATATTTGAAGAACGTTCTGAAAAATTCCAACACCAAAATACTAGCCAACTAGACTCCGTACTTGCGCCTTTCAAACAGCAGCTTGAAGGCTTTAGAAAACAAGTGAGTGAATCTTACACTCATGAGCAATCCCAACGCAGCGCATTTAATCATCAACTTGAATCCCTCAAGGCGTTGAATATGCAAATGAGTCAAGATGCCGTCAACCTCACCAATGCGTTAAAAGGCGACAATAAACAGCAAGGTAACTGGGGAGAAGTCATTTTAGAGCGGGTTTTGCAGGAGAGTGGTTTACGTGAAGGTCATGAATACGAGACTCAAACTGAACTGAAGAATGATGAGGGCAAACGCTTTAAACCCGATGTTATTGTCCACCTTCCAGAAAACAAAGATGTCGTTATTGATGCAAAAATGTCTCTCGTGGCTTACGAGCGCTACTTTAACAGTGATGATAACGCTATACGTATTCAAGCACTCAAAGAACATGTGATCTCAATACGCAGTCATATTAAAGGACTTAGCAATAAGGATTATCAAAAACTTCACGGGCTAACAAGCTTGGATTATGTGTTAATGTTTATTCCATTAGAGCCTGCATTTCTTCTCGCTCTTGAGCATGATCCTAGTTTGGTTAACTATGCACTAGAACACAACATCATGATCGTCAGCCCGACAAACCTACTTGTCGCTCTAAGAACCATCAACAATATTTGGCGTTACGAGTACCAAAATCAAAATGCACAACATATCGCCAAGCAAGCGGGGAAAATATACGATAAACTTTGTGGCTACATAGAAGACATGGAAAAGTTGGGTCGCGCCATCGAGGGGGCTGAAAAAAGCTACGCTAGTGCCATGAACAAACTCTCAAGTGGAAAAGGTAACTTAGTTAAGCAAGCGCATCAGATGCAGCAACTCGGTGTAGACACCAGTAAAAAACTAGATCAACGCATGCTAGATCAAGCCCTATCTGACTATCAATTTGATGATAAGCAGCTTAACTGATCCACGCCTAAGTTAGGGCATCAGATAATATGGATATTAAAGGAAAAGTAGTAATGCGCATTCAGGTCGTTGGCATTCTCAAACACGTTTTATCTAAAGTTGGTCCTTTGCTTGTTGTTCTATCAAGTGTCGCTATCGCGAACATGACGAATGCAAGCTCATTAACGCAAGAACAACAAACATACTTAGATGCACGAGACGCCTTAGATAAAAAGCAGACAAAAGAGTATGCCCGCTTAAGGTCTTTGCTCGCTGATTATCCGTTAACCGTTTATCTGGATTATCATGCCAACATCAATACCATATTGGCCTACAAGGGAGCCAAAGCAGATAAGGCGCTTGAACAATTTAAAGACACTCCCCTTTTTAATTCCGCTAGATATCGTTATCTCCAACATGTTGGGGCTCAAAAACGTTGGGCAGACTTTTTAGCCATCAGCCCGACTTCTCCGAATAATATCACGTTGCAGTGTTACTACTATCGAGCAGGGCTATCCCAAGGCGATAAAGAACAGGCTTATAAAGGAGCGAAATCACTTTGGTTATACGGAAAGTCTCGTCCTAAAGAGTGCGATCCTCTCTTTTCTGCATGGCGAAAGAATGGCGGTATGACCCAAGAGTTAATTTGGTCTCGTATGTTGCTCAGTTTTAATGCTAACCAATACGGACTATTAACCTACCTATCCCGTAAAGTCACCAGCCAACAGAAAGCGGCTAAAACGTTAATGGCCGTTTACAAAGATCCTAGAAGCTTACGCCATACCCAAAAATTTTCAGCTCCAGCAAAGATCTATGCAGACATTGTCGATGCCGGCTTACGAAAATTAGCGCGAAAAGATCTTAAACAAGCCGTAAAGCTCTTTGCTAGCTATCAAAAAACTGGTCGATTTAGCGATTATCAAGGCCTTAAGCTAGGACGTTATTTAGTTAAACGGGCTGTCATACGACAAGAGGAGCAACTAAAAGGGTTTGTCGATACCATGTTACCTCTGCTAGACAGTGATGATCTTGTGGAGTTAAGGCTCAGGTGGGCAATACGTGAAAATGACAATCAATCCATCACAACGACCCTTCCACTGCTTAGTGAGCAGAAAAAGGCAAAATCAAGATGGCAGTATTGGCTTTCTAGAGAGGCACGCAACACGGAATCTGCTCACAGCAAAATCCTTAATGACCTAAGCCAGCAACGCAATTTCTATGGTTTTTCCGCCGCGAATGAGCTCAATGCTGACTATCAACTCCAAGATAAGCTCTCAAAAAGCGACCCAGTCAATCATCAAAAGCTACACGATGATTCAGGTCTGTCTCGGGTTATTGAACTGCTGGCGTTAGATAAAAACATTGATGCTAGAGCGGAATGGGTACTCATGCTCGGGCGACACAATAAAATGATGCAAAAAGAGTACGCCGTTTTAGCCTTAGAGAACCAATGGCACTCCCTTGGTGTTCAGGCAAGTATACAAGGTAAGTTATGGAACGACATGACCATTCGTTTTCCCTATGCAGCAAACGATGAATTTACCAAAGCCAGCAAGCAATACAAGGTCAATATCGACGAAATACGGGCTATCGCTCGACGAGAAAGTGCATTTTATTCATATGCCACCTCAGGTGCTGGAGCAAGAGGTTTGATGCAGCTTATGCCCGCTACGGCAAAAGAGACCGCAAGAAAACACAAGCTAGCGTACAAGAATAAACGCAGCTTATATCACGCAAATATCAATGTTCCTCTTGGCAGTGCTTACTACGCCTCCTTACTTAAGCAATTCAACAATAACCGTGTACTGGCAACAGCAGCTTATAACGCGGGCCCACATAGGGTAAAGAGTTGGCTAAAAGTATCGAATGGGCAATTAGATGTCATTGAGTTTATTGAATCCCTCCCCTTTACTGAAACACGAGAATATGTCCAAGCCGTGTTTAGTTATCGGGTGATTTATCAGATAAAACAGGGCAAGAAACCTGAATTATTCTCCGCTGCTGAGCTAAACTTCAAATACTAATGCCTCCAAGCTCCCCTCTTTAACCTGAAATGTTACAACAACAGGGTTTAAAGGGGGGATGAAATATAGCGGCTCCCCCTGATAACTCATTTGTCCTAAGTGTATAAAAATCTATCAAACAGACCTCGTTAACGTGAAAGTTTTAGACTCGCATACTAAAATGTGAATAATAATGATTTAGATTAAGGATAAACTCATAAAGATGATCACACTCGACACACTTTTATTAAGTGCAGAATATCAGCCCCTTGTTGATACCAAGAGTTTACGCGTCTGCGGTTATGAGGCGTTATCACGTTTTAAAGATAAACAGGGTAATGCTACACCGCCTAATATCATCTTCGAGCAACTCCATGAACAAAGCCATCTACTGTCATTGATTGAACACAAAGCAAAAGCGTTTCAAATTGAACATTCTGATTTAACACTCCCCCTTTTTATCAATTTAGATCCCCATGCTGCTGAGCATAACTTTGACGAGATGCTCGTGCTTTTGTCTTCTCGGGCTGATATCACTGTTGAGCTTATCGAAAATACCTGTATTAATGATGCCAGACTCTCAAGCAAGCTCCTTTCTCAGCTAAAAGCCAAACAGATAAGCGTAGCACTGGATGATATTGGCGCGCCCCACTCTATGCTCTCGTTAGATCTCCTCAGCCAAGTCAACACGCTCAAATTCGATATTGATTGGTTTAATAAAACCTCACCAAGTGATCTTAATTTGATAAAAGCATTAATTCAGTTTGCCAAATCCAGTGATAAACTCTGCGTACTGGAAGGGATAGAGACGCTCGCACAACTGGAATTAGCCCGTGGGCTCGACATTGATCTAGTTCAAGGTTTTTTATTCAAAGAGCAGTTTGTCACAGCCCCCACTTCCATCGCCTTAATCGCGTAATATTCGTGAGGATAAAATAAAAAATATTCAACACAGCTATAAACTTAACTGGATCCTAGCAGTGGTTTGCCGCATAGTTTGTTATTAAGCAGTTAATCAATTGCAAAGTGGTAAGGAGTACGATGGCACAGCAAAGCATTTCTCAGATAATCGCCCAACTTGAAAAGGTGCTTCTAGGAAAACCTGCACAAATCAAACTGGCACTGACCTGCATTCTTGCTAGAGGTCACCTACTTATCGAAGATCTACCCGGCATGGGGAAAACGAGCCTATCCCACGGTATCGCCCAAACGTTAGGGCTAAGCTATCAAAGGGTGCAATTTACCAGTGACATGTTACCGGCAGACATCTTAGGTGTCTCAATTTTTGACAGTGAACAATCACAATTTGTTTTTCATCCCGGGCCTATTTTTAAACAGATGATCTTAGCCGATGAAATAAATCGAGCCAGCCCGAAAACCCAAAGTGCGCTACTCGAAGCCATGGCTGAAAATCAGATCACCGTTGATGGTATTACACACCCATTGCCCAACCCTTTTTTTGTTATCGCGACGCAAAACCCCAGTGAACAATCTGGTACCTTTCCTTTACCAGAGTCTCAATTAGATCGATTCATGATGCGACTCTCTATCGGCTATCCCAATGCAGACGCTGAACTTGAGATGCTCAAAAACCATGTACAACCCACTCAGATAACCACGCTTCCTCAATGTATCGCTCAGCTTGAACTCATTGAGCTGCAAAAAATGGTAGACAAGGTAAGTGCATCCGATGCGCTCTTAGGGTATATCCTTGCGCTAATCGAAGCATCCCGCGTTCAGAAAGAGGGATATGGCCTTTCCCCTAGAGCAACTAAAGCCTTGCTTCAATCGGCAAAAGCCTGGGCCTTCATTCAAGGACGAAGTTACTTAGTCCCTGAAGATGTTCAAGCCGTATTTTCATCGGTCGCTGAACACAGGATCCGCAGCAGTAGCCAACAACAGGGTGAAGCGATTTCACAAAGAATACTCAGTAATACCAACCCGATATTATAGATGCGCTCAATGAACTTCATGGGTAAAAGCAACACACAACAGGGGCGAATAAGGCAATGGTTCAGTCGTTGGCTAGCGAGTCGACTGCCGCCCGCCTCTAAGGTCACATTAGCTCATAAAAGTGTGTTCATTTTACCCTCGGGTTTTGGCATGCTGTGGCTATTTTTAGTCTTGATCCTGTTTCTTTTTGGTACGAATTATCAGAATAATTTGGTCATCGCATTAAGCTTGCTGCTACTCAGCGTCTTTAATACCTGCATTATTTACAGCTACCGAAATTTGGCCGGCTTAACCATCTCCTCAAAGCCTTGCCCACAAGCCTATGCGGGCGATACCTTGGTTTTCCCCATTCATCTGTCCGCCAAACAAACGCAATTCTCAGTGTTAATTAATTACCCTCAAAACCAAATTAAGCGTTTAGACAAGGTCACAACACAGCCAACAAACACCTTAATATCTTTTGATAATTCATACAGAGGAATCGTCTCTCCCGGCAGACTAAAAATCGAATCACGCTACCCGTTAGGCTTATGCAGAGCTTGGTCTCATGTGGATCTTGATAATCAGCACATTGTTTTTGCTTCCCCATTGGATGCCAAAGAGCAATTGACGCATTTTGATAATAACCATGACTATATTGCGAATGACCAAGGCGGTCATATTCCTGGCGTCGATGAATTTAAAGGCTTAAGACAGCATATTCCGGGGGAATCCCTGAAGCAGGTGGCATGGAAACAACTCGCCCAAGGGCGAGGTATGCTAACAAAAGAGTTCCAACAGCCTCAAGGGCAACCACAATGGCTGACACTCGCCGATCTCACCATCAACGAGCTGGAGACCAGACTTAGCCAACTGACCCATTCGGTGGATACATTAAGTGAAAAAGGACAGGTTTTTGGCCTTGTGTTAGGGGACAATATTATTCCTCCCTCTGAAGGTGAGAGCCACCGAATTCGATGTTTACAAGCCATTGCACTTGTTCCAGCTAAGTCAGAGACTCAACAATGAGTAAGGTGCAGCAAGAGATCATCTCCCGTCACAGCTTGTTATGGCTGCTGGTAGCCAATATTGCCATATTGATGCCTTTATATGAGAAATTGACGCCATGGAGTTTAGCCATTTGCGGGATCTGCTTATTATGGCGCCTCGGCATTTTTATCGGTAAAGTCTCCAAGCCACCGCGATTTTTGGTGAACTCACTCGCCATCGCCTCAGCCATCACACTGGCGTTAATTACCAACCAAATTGGCCTGCTTAACGGACTCATCAACCTGCTTGTATTGGGGTATGCGCTTAAGTACATCGAGATGAGAGAGAAACGAGACGTTCGAATTGTGGTATTGGTTGGCTACTTTCTTATCGCGCTGACCTTCATCAATCACCAATCCATCTTATTTACTGCCCTTCTCAGCCTCATTACAGTAATCAATACCTGCGTGCTCGTTAGCCTTTACCATGAAGGGGATAAACTGAAAGAAACGGCCAAGATGGGGACTAAGCTAATCGTTCAAAGCCTGCCGCTAGCAGCTCTGCTTTTTATCATACTGCCAAAACTGCCACCGCTGTGGCTCGTTCCTCAAGACAGTTCAGCGACCACAGGTCTGTCGAACCAAGTGAGCTTTGGCGACATACAAAAGCTCACTCGTTCAGCGGCGCTGGCATTTCGAGCAGACTTTGGCCAGCAACCTCCCGCTAATCACCTCCTCTATTGGCGCGCATTAGTCATGGAAGATTATGATGGTAAAACGTGGACTCAACACGCGAGTATTAAGCAAATAGAAGATGATGTTCCATTTACTATCCCAGCAAGAAAACGACCGCTAGGCAGTCCACTAAACTACAGTATCATCGCCGAACCCAGCTACCAAAACTGGTTATTTGGACTCGATGTTGCCTTTAGTGATAATAGTGACATCACCAATTTGCCCGATCATCGACTCTACGCTAAAAGAAGCATTGATCAGCAGTTCCAATACCGAGTTAACTCTTACCTTGCTTCCCCCATGGACATCACACTCCATAACACTGTGAAGCAGATAAATTTACGCTTACCTGAACAGAGCAATGTTAAAACCCGTGCTTTTGCCGCTGAACTCATGCGCAAATATCCCAACCCAGAACAGCGATTAAATGTCTTAATGAGTTACTTCAATCAAGAGGCTTACTTTTACACCTTAACCCCTCCACCAGTGGGTCCACAGCAGATTGATGACTTTTTATTTGAGAACAAAGCAGGATTTTGTGTGCATTACGCCAGTGCCTTCACCTTTATTGCTAGGGCATCAGGTATTCCGGCCAGGCTAGTGACAGGTTATCAAGGTGGAGAATGGAATGAACAAGCGGGCTACCTTAGCGTGTATCAATATATGGCACACGCTTGGACGGAAGTCTGGCTTGAAGACAAAGGATGGATCAGATTCGATCCAACCGCAATGATTGCACCAGAGCGTGTTTTAGAAGGGTTTGATGCCTTCTTTCAGCCTGAATCCAGTTACTTACTCGACAGTCCTTTTAGCCCATTAAGACTGAGGGATTTTCCACTACTCGATGAGTTAAGACTCTCGTTAGCCAGCTTGGACTATTACTGGAGCGTGTGGGTACTCGGCTTTGACTCAAGTAAACAAGAGCAGGTGCTTCAAAAGCTATTGGGTGAAGTCACGTCGGAAAAATTATCCTTACTGATGCTATTAGCCATACCAGCCATCAGTCTCACTATCGCCTTTAGCGCCGGCCTTTTTTACTTCAACAGAAACAAAGATCCACTCACATCAAAGTACCTGCAGGTGTGTAGCTTGTTAGCTCACAACGGCGTAACCCGACGCCAAGATGAAGGGCCAATGGATTACAACAAGCGGGTTGAACTGGCGATCCCCTCCATTGCGTCTGAGTTTGCACAATGCACCCAATATTATATCGCCTTAAAATATCAACCACTGAGTAAAAATGATAAAAGTAAACTCGCTAAACAGTTTTATCTACTCTGTAAAAAGATCAGAATCAAACTCTAAGAAACCATTGAAGCTGAAATACATCACTGTTCACCATCATCTTTGTAGAGACGACTGTCTATATTGTATTTGTTCAGTTTTAGATTAAAAGTACGTCTTTCCATATCAAGCTCATTAAGTACCGCTTGCACACTGCCTTTATGACGCTGTAACGAGTTGATTAGAATGCTCGCTTCAAAATCATTAACTAAATCCTTTAAAGAACAATGCTCTGCTTTGTTTTTACTCTCTTGTTCCTGTGGATTTAATAACTCATCAAGATCATGACAATCTTTAATGACACAGCGAATAGCCACATTAATAAGCTCTCGAACATTGCCAGGCCAATGATACTCAAGTAATTGTCGTTGAAATTGAGGCCCTGCACCCGCCCATTGCATGTTATTTTTGGTCATGAAGTGGCTAGCAAAATGTTCAAACAATAATAAAATATCTTCTTTTCGCTCACGTAATGGTGGAATGTATAACTCAGCAACCTGCATACGAAAATATAGATCTTGTCTAAAATCAGGGTTATCTTTCAACTCTTCTTTGGTGGCGGATATAATGCGGATATCGATCTCTTTCGCCGTATTCGAACCGAGCGCCTCAATCGTGTTTTCAGACAATGATCGTAATATTTTAACTTGAGCACCTAACGGGATAGATTCTACTTCATCAAAAAACACCGTTCCTTTATTGGCAAATTCGAATTTACCCATACGCGTGGTCTCAGCACCACTAAAAGCGCCTTTGACATGACCAAAAAGTTCAGATTCAAATAGATCACTTGGGATCGCTGCGCAATTTAAGGGTACAAACTGGGCTTTACTTCGATGACTAAAATCGTGCAAGCAATTTGCAACCACCTCTTTTCCTGCACCAGTTTCGCCATGAATAAGCACCGGCACATCAAGATTCGCGATTGACAGAACTTCACGGCGTAACTTGGCCATCTTTGGAGAAACCCCCATTAACCGTGTTTCAATTGCATCCTTATTTTGGAGGGCACTGCGAAGTAACGCATGGTTATAGGTTAAGACTCGTTTTTCAATGGCTCTATTAATGCCTTCTAGCAATCGCTCAGGCTCAAAAGGTTTTTCGATAAAGTCATAGCACCCCTCTTGCACAGCCTTTACCGCTTGGGAGATATCACCGTGAGCTGTCATTAAAATAACCGGAATATTGCTATCACAACGGCGCACTTGGTTAAGCAGCTCCACCCCAGTGATATCAGGCATTTTGATGTCACTGACAACGATGCCAGGAAAACCCTGGTAAATAAATTGAATGGCTTTTGCTGGTTCACTAAAAGCATGTACTTTTTTAAAATGAAGTGATAAATAATCAGACACATTAGTCAGCAAATCTTGGTTGTCGTCAACAATGACTATTTCGCAATCGTCTGCCTTTAAGTCTTCAATATTATTCATGTTTCCCTTCTGTACTCGTTTGTAAAATAACTATCTTGTGTGTTGTAACGTTTGAAATTCAGACCGTAAATCACGCACATTACTGAGTCTGACCACTAACTGACGATTCAAGCCACAACATATAGTGAATGGATAAACCATGATGTTTAAGATGCAGTTTCACTCGATGACAGTGGCAAAGAGATAGTAAATCGTGTTGAATCATTTAAGCACTCAACCACAATATCACCATCGTATTCTTTGATAATATTATGGGTAATCGCTAATCCTAATCCAAGCCCTTTACCGATGGATTTTGTCGTGAAAAATGGCTCAAAAATATGTTCAGCAACACTTTCATCCAAGCTGCCACCATTATCTTCCACCACCACTGTGACATATTCGCCAATCACCTTAGTTGATATAACCACTTGCGGGTTGTCAGACTTTTCTACAGCATCTAGCGCATTTCTGACTAAGTTACCGACAGCGATTTCAAGTTTAGTTGGATTAGCGTTAACAAGTGGATTCTGCTCATCTAAAGTCACGTTAATATGACTGTTGGCACCATCAAAATAAGCAGCAAGAAACTTAGTAATGAGACGGTTAATAGCAATACTTTGTGGGGCTTTATTGCCGTTACCTTGGTAGGCAAACGATTTCAATTGAACCAGAATGTCCTGCATATTGTGACAAAGTGGCAATAAGTTATTGATTGAAACGTTAACACCTTGCCAGTCACTTCTCTCTCGCTTAATCGCAATACTGGCTAGGGCACTTTTAAACGCGACTAAAGGCTGGCTCAACTCATGCACGATAGCAGCGGCCATTCTGCCTAATACAACCATTTTTTCCTGACGAATGAGCTCTTTTTGGGCAAAATCTAAAGCCAAGGTTCTTTCTTCAACAAGCTTTTCAAGGCAAGCGTTAGCAAAACTGAGCTCCTCTTCCACTTTCTTCCGTTTACTGATATTCACAATTGTCATCAAATAAACACTGTCATTTATATTGATGGGACTAATAATGTACATGATGGGCAATGAATGAGGGCGGTCACTTTCTTTTAACGTGCTTTCAGTAAATGTTTCGGTAACGGTTATACCCTCTTCAAAGTTCTCAGGCAGAGTAGAAAATTCATTAATATTTCGGCCACTAATTACAGCGTTTTTTCCATGGTCACACATATCTTGAAAAGCGGCATTATGGCTAAGAATATTGCCACTCTTATCAAGCGTCAAAATGCCCACTTTAGTTTGATCTATGATCAACTGCATTTCAGCACGATGCTTTTGATCAATTTGTGTTTTCATATTGCGGGTGTATTCAATATATTGGCGATAATGTATAAACACATATAACCCGTATAATAAAAGCGCAATGATAAAACTACTGTAAATGGTTTTATTAACGATGATGCTAAAAGGAAGCGCGTGGTAGAGCTGCCATTCTTTTAATAACACATTCTCTTTATTATGCAGCTGAGTCGACTCCACTAAAAAATGATGGCCATCGATATCCCAAAGGGAGATATCAGCCCAGTTAAGCGTAAACGTGTCCCGAACAATTAATTTAGGCACTTGACCTGCAAACTGTTGATGCTTAGTAATTTCTTGTAATTGTTCAGGAGTAAGGGCAACAAGACTATTGTATTTCCATGCTTTTTTCGCTGACATGATCACAACTTCATTATGATCAGCCACCAAGATATCACCTGAGAATTGTTGCCAATCTCGTTCGATATGATTAGGTTCAACCTTGGCAACAATAACCCCGAACTCTGAATTAAACCCTTCAACGCGAGAGGATATGAAGTAGCCGGGAATCTTAGTTGTGATGCCTACTCCATAATATAACCCACTGCCTTCACGCATACTTTGTTCAAAGTAAGGCCTAAACTCATATTGATTATTCATGAAACTACTTTTTAGATCATAGTTACTCGTAGCAATAACAATGCCTTGGCTATTCATCAAATAAATAGCGTCAACACCCGCCGCTGTTTGCATGATTTTCAGTAATTCATTAATTTCTTCACCATAATCATTATCTTCAACCGCCATTTTCAAACGAGGGTCGTGAGATAATAACTCTGGCAAATATTGATACTTTTGAAAGGTTGTTTTCAACGTGTTCTCAATTAATGACAAGCGTAATAAAGAAGAACGTTGAACATCTTTTATCCAAATTAAATGCACCACAATCACGAGAACAACAAAGGTGAGTATAAAAAATAACCGCAGACGTTTTTGTTTAAACAAGTTCATTACTCACAGGTTCATGCCTAAATTTAAATATTGATACACTCAAATATATTGTGAACAGTAGTGCTAATACGACTTTTATTTCTAGGCTATCTAATGGCCATAATAAAACGATACCCATGATCCCCAACATGAGTCTATGAGTACGATTCACCACTTTCATAACCACCCCTTCCCATGCCGCGATAATGCAAAAAAGCCCTATAACAGAAAAAATAAATGCGAATATTCGAGCTTCAGTATCCCCCATCACCAACCCTGTGTATGCCATTAATAATGGCACGATATACAAGCCTTTAGCCAGTTTCCAAGCACAAAAAGCTGTTTTTGTGTGATTCCCTTTAGCAATACCCGCTGCGGTATATGCAACCAAACAAACTGGCGGTGTTACATTGCTATCTTGTGATAGCCAGAAAATAACTAAATGCGCAGATAATAATGAACTGGCGATTATCTCTGGTGATAAAACCATATCATAGAGCATGGTACGAACCTCACTCGAGGAAGCCAATATCGACTCTGAAAGTGATAGCGTTCCATCGGTGAATGCAGGTAGCAACATATCAATAAAATCTTTAGAGGCTGCTATAGAACCGCTATTGATGATTTCAGTGGTTATCTGTAATGAAATCAGATCACTGAGTACAGGCGCCAGCAGGGTTGCTACGATGATGTAGGATGCGGTAACAGGTAATCCAGCCCCCAATATGAGTGAAGCAACGGCAATGAGTAATATGAGTATCAGTAAACTTCCACCCGCCCACTTTATTGCCATTAACGAAAAAGTGCTCCCTAAACCTGTCGTGGTAATTGCGTTCACCATTAATCCAATAGTGATTAATAGTATTGCCGTCACCACCATCCCCTTTGAACCTTCAGATAGGGCATCATTTATCTCTTTGAGTTTCATTGGCCGTTCTGATATCCAAGACAACAGGATAATTGACACAATTGCCATACCAACAGCATATAAAGGGGTAAAACCCACGATTAACAAGGTCACTAAGATGCCAATCGACACCAGGTGACGCCAGCCATTTTTAACTTTATCCTTTTCCTTTGGTAATTCTGTACCCGATTTATTAGGAAGATCAATATTACGTCTAATGGCATAGGCACGTACAAAGAAGCCAACGGTTAGATAATAAAGCAGAGCTGGCAGTAGCGCAGCGGTGACAATCGTTAAATAAGGTAACTGAGTATATGAAGCCATAATAAAAGCACCCGCCCCCATTACTGGCGGCATAAGTTGACCTCCAGTTGATGCAGCAGCTTCAACGCCACCAGCAAACTCTGGCGAGTAGCCTACTTTTTTCATTGATGGAATGGTAATAACGCCTGTCGCTGCGGTGTTAGCAATCGCAGAGCCAGATACTGATCCCATTAAACCTGAAGCTAATACCGAGACTAAACCAGATCCCCCTCTAAAACGTGAAGCCAATTTAGACGCCACTTTCAATAAGTAATCACCTGCACCGGATACTTGAAGAAAAGCCCCGAACAAAACAAACATAAACACAAAAGTCCAAGAAAGCTGTGCAATCGTGCCGAACATTCCTTCTGTGCCAAAGTAGCTCCGAAAGAGCATGGTTTCCCAAGAGAGTCCAGGAAAGTGAAACACGCCTGGCACATATTGCCCCCAGACCGTTATATACGTGAGAAAAAACATAATTAACGTCGGAATAAACCAACCTATGGCTTTAAACATTAATGTCAGTGCCAATACAATGGCTAACGTACTGAAAAAGAAATCTGTGTATAGAAAAGATTGCCCCCTTTCATAGAGTGCATCTTCGGCAAAAACCAAATAAATGGCACTAGCAATAATGCCTAATGAGACAATGAATTGTACCCATGGCTTTTTAAAGAATAACAGTGCACCAATACTGCCAAAAAGTGCAAAATGTGTCGCTGCAGCCCAATTCTCAGGGATAATAGCAAAATAATTCAAGACTATATGGACAAGACTAGCAAACACAGCCAACCAATATACGACGGGATCTTTGATGTTTATATTATTCATGATTTATCCAACAATTATTTGACCAAGCGAAGTTAGCTTACAAATACAGCTTTGCTAAAATCTGAAATTAATCTCAATTCGCATTGATGTATTTTCATATTCGCACTCGAAAAGCACTTGAACTGCGAGCTTTCACGTTATCGCCTTAACTCATCTTGTGACTTAATTTTAAAGGGCGACTTTCTTGGTCTTTTTTATTTTTCCAATGATGTTGAGCTTATACCTATTCTAAAACGCGCCTATTTTCATCGGCAGAATAGGTATATACGACTGTGCGGTTTATTTTATTGACTGACTAAGTGCGCCGGAATAGTGACCCCCACTTCACGGTAATAACGTGCTGCACCAGGGTGAAGAGGGACTGTTAAACCACTAATTGCATTTTCAATGTTCATGACTTTTGTTGCAGAATGAATACTCTGTAGGAAAGGCAAGTTTTCATAAATCGCTTTGGTCACCAAGTAAACATCATGCTCAGGTAAATCTGCTTTTACCGCTAAAAAGTTAGGCTGAGCAATGGTATTGATCGGATCTTTTTGATTCGGGTACGTATTGGCAGGAATGACTTGTCGAACCCATAAAGGAAAATCTTGGTTGATTTTGTCCAATGATTCATCAGACACATTCAATACTTTTAAGTTATCTCCATCGCTAGACAAGGCGCGTGTAATGGCACTGACCGGAACACCACCAGGGGTATTCATACCGACAATACGGCCATCTTGCATGGCACCAGCACTTGCACCGTAACCCATGTGAACATTATTAAACTTACTCGTATTAAGCCCTAACGAGCCCAAGATATACTTTCCTGATCCCTCAGTCCCTGAGTTTTTCTTACCTATAGAAAATGTTTTACCGTAAAGTGCATCCATATCTTTAAGATTGTCACTTTCAACCAAAGATTTTTTCACGGTAAAATGTTCAACATTTTTCCATAACATGGTGACGGAACGAAAATCTTTATTGGCTCCTTGCTTTTTAAATGGCCCCGTTCCATTCCAAGCCCATGCGCCATATAACCCTTGTAAAATGCCAAATTGTGCTTCGTTTTTTCGCATTAAATTCAGATTGTCACCAGAGCCTGCTGAAGTGATAGCCGATAATGACAATTTTTGTTTAGGCTCTAGTTTCACCTTGGTTAATGTTGCAACCGCAACACCGACGGGATAATAAGTGCCCCCCGTTGAAGCTGTAGACAAAATGTACGATCTCGCTTCTGTTACTTCAGCAGCGTGACCCAATAACGGCAACATCATGAGTGATGTACAAAGGATCGCAAGTTTAAATTTATTCATAATAATCTCCAAAACATTAGTATTTATGCGGTTTTATTCATTCACTCGTCGCTTAAAAAGAGACTTTTACACCCACAGTGACATCGTCATCGCGCTTTTTAAGTATCGCGGCGTCATCGTCATAATTTGTGTAGTCAATAAACACTTCACCATACTTATTGAATTTTTTTGTGAGACCAATTGCTACTTGATTACCGTTAATCACACCATTGTCGAGATTATAAATTCTAAATTGCGGTGTAATTCCAGATTCAAATGTGTATGAGTAGTAGGCGCCAATTGTTTTAAATTCAGTATTATCAGACACATCTTCGAATTGATAACGTAATACCGCTTTGTGGCCATTGGATTTATATTGAATTGCTGTGGCAATTGTATCGGCATCAGGTTTAACGGCATCGTTAATACGGAAGTCATCACCGCGTTCTATGTAAGAAAGGCCGACTTGCCATGAACCAATGTTATATTTTGCTGCAATATTATAACTATCAATGCCAGAACTCTGGGGATCGCCGCCATCAATCTCGACCAGCGCACCAAAACTTAAGCCGTTATATGATGGTGAGAAATAAGCCACTGAGTTGGCTTCGCGAATTGATGAGTTTTCGCTGGCATTCCAACGAACGTTATAATGACGTGGATTATGGAAAGTGATATCAATGGGCAGTATCGTCCATAAATAATGGGGGGAATACTGTTTACCTATTCTAACTTCTCCTACCGCCTTATTCTTTAATCCAACATAGGTAATACGTTTATGAAAATCGCTAGTGTCACTATTAATCACACCATCGTCGAGTAAAATTCTTGCCTCAAGTCGGTAAGTCGCTTTCCAAGCTTCCGACAGATAGACATGGCCCTTAATCCCTATTCTGGATACGCCATCAGCAACATCAGTTTCTCTGCCACTTTCTTTCGTGACCAATGCTCTTAGGCTGCCGTAAAACTGCGCTTTACCCCATTCCCCTTCTGCTGCAATTTCTGCAAACGCAGGTGCGGTGCTCACAACGGCGGTAATAATAATAGATGTGGTACAGATGCGCTTTATTGTTGTTTTCATCTTTTTCCCTATTTTATATACAATTCAATGAAGTGATTAGCGTTAAAAGCGTTAACTGACTCACTCTCGCTTTTTATTAACTTCTCACTTACATCTTTTGCACAATCCACGCCAAACATAAGCCATTGTTTTTTAAGGGTGGTGATTTATCAATAGGTAAAAAAATTCTTATTACAGATATAGGTTGGAATATTTATGCTCATTTTGTTTGAGAATTAAACGCTAAGGGGAACGCTCAGACTATTTACGGTTCTCTAAGCGGATAACTAGCTTAATTGCAGTCCACACATCATCTATCGCGCAAATTTTATTGTCCACCAGCCCCATGGGCAATGCGATACTTCGCACCACATGGTCATTCACTTCAGACGGGATCCGAGCACTTTTCTTCGGCCATGAAACCCAGATAGTGCCATCTTGCTTCATCAGCGCGAGGTGCAGGGTTAACTGTTCAGTCAACTCTGCTGCAGACGTGGTAAAAACATGCACCAAATCTTCACCCCAGCAAGCTTCTGGTAGAAACATCACTCCAGGGGGCAATATCCCCAATAGTTGCTGATAATGCGCAGGGGCATTATGTAAGCAAACACTGTAACCCTCTTTTATGCCCAGTTTTGCATACAAGGGTTTCCCTGTTGGTGCTAACGTCATACTAGGTTTCATCACGTCCCCGCCATTCAGGCATTGTAGCCATATAATTTTTGGTTTTTTGAGCTATCTGTTCATGGCTGAGTGTGGGCTCTACCCGAGCCAGCCAGCGCTCCATCTTAGCAAAGACCTCCTCATAAGGCCTCAACTGGCCATTCTCATCGACACAGTACTGGCAATATTCCCCTTGCTCGTTAGTTACCATACCGCAACTCTCACAATGCATCTCTATCGTTGTTTCTTGTTTAGCTGTCATCTCGTTCTCCTTGATTCACTTACATAAAAATGAGTAATAACATTAAAGATTCAGATTAAAGGTTTAAATTAAAGGCTTTCGTTATTGGTAATCGCGCCGCCCGTAATGCAGGTAATAAACCACCAAGCACGCCTATCGCAATCGCCAGTCCCACACCATTCAATATCACTGTGGGAGACAGCGTGAAATCAAACACGATTTGGGTGAAATTACGTCCTCCCAATGTCGACGCGACAATGCCATCCACCATATAGTAAGCGATCACAATGCCGGCTAAGCCGCCAACAATGGCGTATAACACGGACTCAAGCATGGTCGCCCCAAATATGGCCCAGCCATTAAATCCTATCGCCCTCAGCGTCGCGATATCACCAGCCCGCTGTGAGACAGCCGAATACATCGCATTTAAGCTGCCAGCTAACGTCCCCAAAGCCATGATAATGGCCAGTGGCCAGCCCAAATAAAACAAAAAGTCTGCGGTTCCTGATGCTTGTTGCTTAAAATATTCAGCTTCAGTAAACACCTCGGCATTCAGTCGGTCATCTTCAGCAATAAACGTTTGGATACTGCTTATAGCACCGGGATTCTCCAGCCTTACTCGCAATAACTGCACACTACCAGCTCGGTTAAACTGACTTTGTACCGTTTTTGCATCGGCCCAAAGCTCGCTATCAAACACAGAGCCTTTGCCCCCAAAAATCCCCACGACTTTCCACAAGTTACGGCCTAATTTAATTTCACTATTAAGATCTAAGCCGCTGAACTGTTTCACTGCGGCTTGCCCAACCACAATTTCATTTTTGCCAGGAGTGAACATCCGCCCCTCAAGCAAGGCCAAATTATCTCTTAGTGCGACCCCTTCGAGATCGATTCCCCGCAAGGGTAAATTAACCTTATCGCCACCCGCTCTTTTAGTGCCATTAACGATAACGTACAGTTCTGCCGATATTTCGGGTAAACCTTCTATACGGGCGATACCTGGCGCATTTCTAAGAATATTGACAACCTCTGGCGTGAAAGAGCTATTAAGTTCGGATTGAGATCCATTGCGCAAAATAATGGCTAAATCTTCCGAACCAGAGCTTTCTACCGTGGCAGAAAATCCGCTGTTCATCGCGAGAAAAACCTGCAGTACGGCGATCACAACCGCAATCGAGATAAGGATGACAAGCGTTTCCCAAAAGCGACTGGGAATGGTTTTTAAATTCATCAGCGTGATAGCGCCGATCTGTTGAATAAACATAGACATGGCTTAACTCCTTCGCAGTGCGTCAACGGTATTTAACGACATTGCTCGGTAGGCGGGTAACGCCCCCGTGATCCCCCCCAGCAGCAACATATACACGACAGCTTGCAGTACCGTTGAAGGTGTCAACAGCAACGCAGGCACTATCGATTGGATCTGTGGAATTTTGCCCATTGCATCCAGCGCAAAATAAGACAAGGCTAAGCCGATGGTGCCACTGCTTAAGGTTAAAAACATAGCCTCACTTAACACCAACTTGAATATCTGCGGACGAGAAAACCCCAGTGCTTTTAGCACCCCAATCTCACGAGTTCGCTCTCTCACCGTCATCGAAATGGAATTCCCTACAACCAGTAAAATAGCAAAGAAGACGGCAGACAATACCGCGGTGATGATCAAACCAATGCTGCCAAGTTGCTCCACAAAAGCCTTATTAAATTGACGTTCCGTCGTTGTACGAGTTTCAGCAACAGAATTTTCAAATCGATCATCGATGGCCACCATTATTGCGTCATTATCCTTCGCACTTTCCGTGTTAAGCACCATCCAGCCGATGGTGTTGCCCCCAGAGGTTCGAGTTTGAGCGAAGTAATCATAATGAAGGAACAGTTGATCGGTATCGGTTTGAGCATCTTTGCCGTCATAGATACCGGATATCAAGACCTCCCAGTCCTGGCCTCCTGACTTATGAGAAAACAAGTTGGAAGAAACAGCCACCTTATCCCCTATTAGCCAGCCATACCGTTCAGCCATCGCCCTGCCTACCAACATTCCCACTGGCGTTTGTTGCCAATTTCTGAGCAACTCATCATCCAACACGTAATTGTCATACACAGACAGATAAGTATCAGCATCCACCGCATAACCAATAAGCGGATCGGTTGGGTCAAGATAATAGGCGCCAAACCAGCTGGCGTGAGTAAGTTGCTTCACACCATCCATAGTGTCGACTTTATTGATATAGGAATAAGGCAGAGGTTGCGTGAAGTTAATTTTGTTCATCACAATCAATCTGTCATTAGCCGCCAGCTCAGAACCTGATTCGAAGGCACTGTAAAAAGAGCCCAAAAATCCGAAGAGAAAAAAGGCAACAATCAAGGCAAAACTGTTGAGAAACCAACGTACTTTGTTTCTGGCAATATTATGAAGAAGTAGAAAGAAGCTGTTCATGTCACCACTCCTTTTCCTGCCACCAGCTCACCGGACATCCCAGCCGAGTCTTCCTTAATGGCGATGGCTTCCTGAGTCACCACCCCATCTTTGGCAACGACAGCTTCCTTGTTAACGATCACCCCTTTATCCAACTCCACACGATGTTTGGCGTACTGGGCAGCCAACGGATCATGGGTCACCATAATGATGGTTTTCTTAAACTCTTGATTGAGTAAACGCAGAATATCCAGTACTTGAGTCGCGGTTTCTCTATCCAGGTTTCCTGTTGGTTCATCACACAACAAGATATCTGGATCGCCGACTATCGCTCGCGCCACAGCAACACGCTGATTTTGCCCGCCAGACATTTCATTAGGTTTGTGACCTTTTCTATCAACAAGCCCAACCAATTCAAGGGCTGCCATCACCTTTTCTCGCCGCTGGCTTCGGGTTAATTGACGTAATAATAGCGGTAACTCGACATTGCCTGCGGCGCTTAACATCGGCATCAAGTTAAACGATTGAAATACAAATCCGACATGCTGCGCCCGCCAAGCCGATAACTCAGCTTCTGTTGTGTCATGATATTCTCGGCCTCGATAAAGCACTGTTCCCTGTGTGGGTTTATCAATCCCGCCGATTAAATTAAGTAAGGTTGTTTTACCTGAGCCAGATGGCCCCATAATCGCCAGAAAATCCCCTTGGTTAATATCCATATTCAAATTTGAAAAAATTGATACTTCAGTTTTACCTTTAATAAAACTTTTTGATAAAGACTTTATTTCAAATAATTTATCTACACCCATAATTAAACCCTAATGTTTTAGCATTCCAATTATATTTAAAAAACATTGCCAACTCAGAGAAGTCACATCATTGTCTGACACGATTAGCAATTCCATTTACTCGTTTTAATTTAACGTTAGAACGTGACAATAAGTGACTAAATAAATGACAGTCACTCACTGACTTAATTTAAAAAAGAAACCGTCACTCCCATACCTGGCAGTATTTTTTCATTAAGCTCCGTTATCTTTATTCGAACTCGAAAAACACCTTTAGCTCTATCTGCTGCCGGAATTATCGCCTCAACATAAGACGGTATATTCTCGCCTTTATAGGCATCGAGAATGGCGTTGACCTTTTGCCCACTAAATACTTTCTGGATATACGCTTCATTGACTTCAACTTCAATCTCAAGAGAGGCCATGTCGACTAAGGTGCAAATGCCCGTTCGGGTGAATCCTCCACCGGCAGAATCCGGTGACACTATCTCCCCCATTTGGGCATTTTTCTCAATCACAACACCATCAAAAGGTGCCCGCACTGAGTGTTTGTCATACTTCAACTGCTTAAGCTGTATTTCCGCCTTCATCCGCTCTATCTCAGCGTTGGCCACCAACAAAGCATTTTCATGTTTCAGTAAGCGGGTTTGCGCCTGAGTGAACAACTCTTCGCTGACAAACTGTGACTTTCTCAGTGTTTTTAATCGTGCAGCTTCTCGCTGAGATTCATGAATATCGGCTTTCAGAGCTGGAATCGCAACTCGCTTTACCTGCATGTTGCTATTGACTAAATCAAGATCTGCTGCGGCCAGTGCTCTATCCAAAACAGCGAGTACTTGCCCTTTGTTAACCCTGTCGCCCTCTTCAACTAATACCTGACGTAGCAAGCCACTGAGTTCAGCAGATACCGTTGCTGCGCGGCGCGCGACCACATAACCAGAAGCATTCAGCACCACAACTTCGTCATCCCCAGGTGCTGGAATCAATGGATGGCTCTCAGATCCAAGCTCACTCTTTGACACATGGACGCCAGTGCTCGAATTATTCGATATCTTACTCGATATAGTGACCTCATCGACTTGCGGATGTTTTTCACTAACAACTTCAGAACTATTCCCATCAAAAACAATGTCACCGTTGTTTATATAAAATAAGCAAAAGTAAATAAGCCAAAAGAATATAATCAACGAAATAAATATAATCACCTTTGATCTTATTCCGCTTTCATTTACTGAAGTGTCATTCTTTAACTTTTCCAATAAATGCTTTTTATCAGACACAAAACCTCCACCAAGCTGTTTCATATAACAGCGTAAAAATTGGTTTTATAAAAACGATGATATAAAAAGAACAACATGGTTCGTCTATAAATACGACCACAACACTCTCAATCTTATGGCAATTGAAATACTCATTAACTTTGCATATTCTAGGATTAATTACGTCCGCCATTAGTACATAAACATCTTTGCCCCTGAGCCCCATTCTTGCCTGATTGCTTCTAAACCGGGCCCAATGGGACCATCTCCCGTTTGAGGGTATTTCTCCGGCCCCACGGTTAAATGCATCATCATGCCGCCGGGGTATTCGCCATCATTGGTAATGTGAGGTGCGCTATGGCAATGCATAGGCCAATCGCCTGGGTTATTGGTTCTCAAAATGAAATCTTTACGTTCAGCTGGACCAATAGGCATGGTATCCATCTCAATGGGGCTTTCCATCGGTGCACCATCTTTATGGGTGACCAAAAATGTATGCCCATGCAGATGTATATAGTGCTCCTGAGTACCGGCATTAATAAATCGCAGCCGGATGGTATCGCCCACCTCAGTATGTATTCCCTGAGTATCGGGAAACGACCTGCCGTTAATGGTAAAAAAGTTCGCCCCTAAAATCTCCCTCGGATGCCCCGGCTTTCCCTGTTGCGCATAACTGCTATCCCACTCTTGCAACACGTACACCAAATCTTGATCGACCTCAGGATCAGGCTCTTTGGGCAGGACAATAAATGCCCCACTAAGTCCCCTCGCCATATGCTCATTGGTTTTTACATGGCAATGATAAAAATGGGTGCCTGCAGGTCTTGCAATAAACTCATAGGTAAACACCTCACCCGGTTCAACTGGCCTAGGCGCATTCGAATTGTGCTCGGCATGTTCTCCCCCCATGTCTGGGTGAGGTGCGCCATCCATGCGCTGTGGACTGTATAAGCCATGGGAATGGATAGTGTGCGGCACTGTTGTTTCATTGATTAAAGTGATGCGGATCCAATCCCCCTCCCGAGCAACTAAAGTTGGGCCAGGAATTTTGCCACCAAAGGCCCATACCTTATAGTCAGTTCCGTCCGCCAACGTCAATTGGCTATCCGTAACGACCATCTGGTATTCCCATACGGTTTTATCTCCCTCGGTAAAGGGACCTTTGCTGACAAAGAGTCGTTCGGCATCGTCATCTACCGGCGGCTTAGCCCCATTCCAGTCGGTACTGTAGTTCGCGATCAGTTTTTCAAACTCCCCTAAAGCCGGAGTCTTCTGGCCATCTTGTTGATCAACAAGTGAACTGCCATGTTCGTGATGTGACGTCGAAACCGCTGCCATATCTTGATGGAGATCGACTGGCAATACCTCTATTGGCACTGCATTGTCGGCCATAACGTTCAATGGCAGCAATGCCGCCATCATGATCAACGAAATGGCAAAAGAGCCCGATAGCACCGATAAGCTCTTCATTGGTATCGGCTCATCGTTAGCGCAGAGTGGATACCTGAAAATCCGCTGGAAAGCTTCAATATATGGTCCATCGGCTGGTAACGCCCCACATTAGCGACATAGTCCAAGTCGCAACCATGATCCGGACGCTGTAGGTTAATCGTGGGAAACACAAATTGATATTTCAGCGACAAGGCACACGCCGCGATCTCAATGGCATTTGATGCCCCGAGCGCATGACCGACCATCGCCTTAAGTGAATTCACCGAGATGTCATGAGCATGTTCACCAAGTACTGCTTTAATGGCGTTGGTTTCACAGATATCATTTTGAGGCGTTGAACTTCCGTGGGCATTAACATGATCAATCTGTTGCGGGCTCAGCTCACCCCGCTCTAAACAGATCTCCATACAATCAGCCAAAGCGGTGCCCTTTTCAGGTAAATCAGTCATGTGAAAACAGTTGTTCAACGAGTGATAACCCCCAATCTCGCCGTAAATATGAGCGCCACGTGCCAATGCAAACTCTAACTCCTCTAACACCAGAATTGCCGCTCCCTCACCCAGTACAAATCCGTCACGGCCATAAGAAAAGGGTCGTGATGCACTGGCAGGATCGTCAGCACGCTTACTTAACGCCCCCAATGCATCAAACGCTGCGTACACCACAGGTGTGATTGGCGCCTCAACACCACCACAAATGCAGATATCGCTTTCCCCTGATTGAATATATTCAGCGGCGGTGCCGATGGCATCTAAACCCGAAGTACAACCAGTGGAAATGGTTAACACCTGTCGATTACACCCAAATAGATTAGCTATAAGGTGGCTCATGCCATGAAAACACATCTCATCCATCAAGGTGTCCGGCGTTCGACTTTGGTCAAGCTTGCCATTGACATCCATGGATAAAAAGCTGTGCTCCATCGCGGTGGTTTCACCTACTGCGGTGCCTAACACAACCGATTTTCGCGCTTGGCTGTGATCAAAACCGCCAGAGTTCAATCCAGCATCTTCTATTGCCAGCGTATAACCAGTCAGCGCCATGTCCATCAACCTGTTTTTTACGCCACCAGTATTGGCAAATGCACCTGCAGGCACTGCGGCAACAATTGGCGATCTCAAATGGTCAAATAAGGGAAAATCGTTAATTTTATCAAGCGATGTAACGCCATTACGGCCTGTTTTCAGTCCCTGCCAAAAATCTCGATTTCCCACGCCTATTGGTGTTACTGGGCCTAGGCCGGTTATCACGACACGTTTTCTCTGTTTATTATTCTGGTTCATCATTCATTTGCGAGACAGCCCTCATCCATCAGGGCGGGATAGCATCCGTCAATAGACGGCCATGTGCTCGACTCTCCATTTATGCAGCTATCAATTCATCGTGGTTAATCCAACGGGGACAACTTATCCATCAAACACTCTGTTCAGCGTCTTCCTTTGGGGTTTTCTGTATTACTCAATTGACGTAGATAGGCCACTAGCGCTTCAATATCTTTGTCTTTAATCAAGGCACCCCAGGCTGGCATCAGAGTTGATTTATCCACCGATACCCCACCAAACTTAATCACTTTAAACAGGTGCTCATTAGAGAGTTTTTTCATCTCCTTCGCTGAGGTGTGATTTCTCGGTTCCTGAGCCAAGAAACTCGAATTGAGCCCCAATCCATCACCACTGATCCCATGGCATTGAGAACACGCAATCTGATAGATTTTCTCTGCTCGCCCTTCGATACCCGACACATCCTGTGGCGGTTTATCACGGTAGAGCTTCTCTCGCATTCTGACCTGTGCAGTCGATTCTTTCCCGGTCAATGCGCTGTCTCTGTCCAGCATTAGGTAGTCCGTCATCGCCACCAGTTGGTCGCTGCGAACGCGGAGTTTTGGCATCGGCACCGTGTCCCAGTAATAGGGATCTTGCATGTAAGAGGTCAGCCACTGAGCTTGATATCGACTACTGACGGAGTCAAACCCAGGTCCTGTCACGCCGCCCTTATCACCGACTCGATGGCAACTGCCACAACCCAGAATTTTATTAAAATGTATGGCACCTTTAATCACTGGCGTTCCGTTAAATGCCGGATAGGGATTCAATGGCAGTTGTTGTTGCGCCAAAAAGTCAGTCAGCAATCTGGCTTCACTCTCATCAACAGCTAGGTGCTTATCTTTGAAAGCCGTACTGATTTTATCCCCGTCATCGCCAACCAAGGTTCGACGATATGCTAAATAACCAGCAGGCCTGATGGCGACCGGATCTTGCAACCAGTCCTGTAGCCACTCATCCTGATACTTGCTTCCAGCCGATACGAGCGATGGCCCTTTTCTATCCCAAAGCGTGAGTAAATCACGATTCGAGTCATATTCAAGAGAGTGACAAGAGGCGCATGCTTGCTTGAACATTGCCTCGCCACTTTGCCCCGCTTCTGCGGGCTTAAGCTCTGGTGCTGCTTGCACCAAAGGCTCCTCTTGAACATTCTCATGAGCCTCTGCAGGCTCCCCAAAAAGTGCAGTAAACATCGCGACTAGCGCAGCCAAGTAGCACTTTACACTTGGTGTGAGTGGATCATTGATGACACTCATTCGAGACCTCCTTGTGGTAAATAGGCCACAGCCCTCACCCAACCCGCGCTGCCATTTTTCACCTTAATCGGGAAGCAAGTGAGCCAAAAGCCGTGAGCTGGCAGCCATGAAAGGTGAGTTAGCTTCTCCATGGCGCAAAACTCATGATCCCGACCCACATAGTGAGCCCCCCAGACCGTGTCTTTCCCTAGGTTTAACATGTTGCGGTTCATCACATGGAATGGCGGGTCGATACTCCACGCATCGGTGCCAAACAGCCTTACTCCTCTGTCTTTGACTAAATAACGCACCAACTCGGGTGATAATCCTCGTCCATGCTCGTTATAGTCAGACACGCCATAAAAGGCCTCGGCGCCAGTGTGAAACAACACGATATCGCCAGCTTGAATGCGGTAGCCTTTCTCAAGTTCAAACTGCATCACCTCCTCAATACGGATCAGTTCGTCAGTATCTTGCTGCACTGAAATGCAGACCCCGCGGCCACAAAACCAATCCAGTGGCATCTCATCAATAGTGCGACTGGGTTGACCAGCGCACTTAGGAGCATAATGAAACGGCGAATCAATATGAGTACTTGAATGGGTAATCGCTGATACCCGTTCACTGGCCCAGCCTAACTCTCCTTGTAACTCAGACCTTTCAGTACCGACTAGCTCAGCAAGGTGATCTCCTCCACAACAATGGTTCATTGGCTCTAGCTCAACAGGTACCGCCTCGGAAATGTGCGGCCCAAGTGCCACACTCAAATCAAGCAGAGTCACATTCAATGACGTCCCGAACAGCTCGCTAGGCAACGTAGTTGTAGCCAAATCTGTCTGTTGATTGTTTACGGCCGCGATACTCATAACACCACCCGTATTTTGCCTTTAACACCTGGGGTCTTTTTGTCCTCAAACTCAAACACCCCAACTTGGTTAAACACTTGAGAGAAGCTCTCTCCTGCGCGCAAGATGGGTGACTGCGTCCCCAATGGAGTAATGGCTATTTGATGTAACAGATGGGAAATTTCATGGCCACTGGTTTTACCGTCATACATCCACGTCACAGTGCCACCTTTTTTAATGGTGATATCCGTTTTGGAAAACAGGGCTTTAGTGTCGCTGATGATCACTTGCTGTTTTTGCTGGTTATTGGCTTTGAACCAAACAATCGCAGCCTTAAGTGCTTTGGTTTCACTACCAAAAGAGGCTTGGTTTTGAGACAAGGTATATTCTAAATCTTTGAGCCAGTTTTTATTGCGACTGGATTTAGCCAACATCTCAAGTTGATCTTTACCCGCCTGATTGACCCCTTTATCCAGCTCAATCGCCTCTACCATGGCAACAATCGCTAATTTGCCTGGTTGATAATCAAAACGCCTTACAAGACGACTTTTGGCGCCGCTGCCGTCGGTAACTTCCACCGTAAGATGATGCTTACCAGGCAAAGTATCGAGCAAGCTCAAACGCCCCTGATTAAGACTGACTTTCTTACCATCAAGGGTCAGTGTCATCTCGCTTATTCCGGCAACTCTATCCAACGCTTGTATGGTGACCAAAGGATCTGGCATGGTGACTTTGCGACCAGGTGAGAACACTTTTAGTTCAGGTGCTGACATATCAAGCACCCCTAATTGTCCAGTAAACTGTTGAGAAAACCAGAAGTTACCTCTACTGTCCAACGCCAAACCGAAGGGGCGAGATGTTTTTGCCAATGGCGGTTTGCCTGGGAAAGTATCTGCACTGCCCACCGGTATTGGGTAAACAGTGAAATGCTTGTCTGCAGCTTGATAACGCAAGATCTGATTTCCATCCAACGCCATGGTCCATATATCACCATTCTCGCCCGCTATAATCCCCGCAGGACGCGCTGCACCAGCAGGTACATCAACCAAGTCAATCACATTTGATCCCGGCGCGATATGACCCAACTTACCTTCCAGTTTGGCAAACCAGATGCCACCATCAGGGGCAATGGTTAACCCTGCAGGGCCATTAATCATGCCAGAACTCTGGGTACCCATTTTGAACTCTTGCACTTCGCCAGTGTTAGGGTCTAAGCGGCCAATACCATCGGCGTAAGCCTGAGTGAACCACACGGCACCGTTACTTTGGTCTATCGCCATGCCAGCGGGACCAGAGTGCTTAGTGGGCAATTCAAAATTCTTCACCTTGCCACTACTAGGATCCAATCGTCCTATTTTTCCACCCGCACGTTGGGTAAACCAAACCTGCTTTTTCGGGCCAATGGCAATATTAAATGGCCAACTGTTTTCGCCGGGGATCTCATACTCTCGAATTTGAGTCGTCGCGGTATTAAAGCGAATAATCTTATTGTCGTAGCTGGCCGCTATCCAGATCTCACCGGGATAACCATTTTCGATGCTACCTGCAATCAGACCCACTGGGCGTTTATCTTTACCTATGTCGTAAAGTGTCACCTCGCCATTGGCCATTTTGGCAAGTTGGCCTGAACGGGCCAGTGCGACCCAGATATTGTCACTGCTATCGATGGCCACAATGGCAGGCCCACTTCTGGGGCTAGCCAACGCAAACTCTTTTATATAACCCGTTTCAACTTTATGAGTTGCTTTGATTATATTGATTTTTTCTTTTCCCTCAGCCAAATTCGTACTGGCAGAGATGCCGACAAACAGCAATAGAATCATTATGGGGATGTAGAGTTCCAAAATGAATCTAGTGGTTAATATTCCATCATTATGTTTAGTCATTATCTACCTCGACAATTCGTTTTTCATCCAATCACACACCTGGGGCAACCAATTTTTGATAATTGATGTGCCGACATGCTCAGCGGCATACCATTGTGTTTCAACCCGATCACCGCCCCAATTAATGTAGGCATCAATATGGGAACGATTAAATAAGGTGTCTTCCGTCATTCCAATAATTTTCAGCTTGCCGCTCATTACCGGTAATTTATGTATATCCAGAGGTTCAACAAATCGATCGATGTCTTTCTCCTCTGGGATATTAAATGTCCACATAAACATTCGCCGTATGCGCTCTTGGGAAAGTTCTTTATGGGTTATCCAGGCTGGCGGAGAAACCGCAACACCAGCTTGAAATGCTGGGCTTGCAGACAGCAATTGGGCGACTAGCAAGCCCCCAAAGCTGACACCAAAGACACCAAGTTTGACGTCATGTCCAACTAAGTCATTAATAATCCACTCAGCGATATCGACGGCATAGGCCTGCACATCAATGTGTGGTTTACGTGGTGAGGTCGCATTGGCTGCTGGAATATCCAAGCTCAGCACTGCGATGCCCCGTTCTAAAAATTTTGCGCCAAAGGCATGCATTTCAACTTCACAAATTGAATCCAAGCCATTGACCAATACCACCACTGATTTATATTCCTGCTCAGGGATACGAAAATATCCATCTATGGTGCGGCCTCTTACTTGCAAGGTTACGCTGGTTATTTTCTCATCGAAGCGAATATAATTTTGATACGCTACTGTCGCTAGCTTTCTCAGTTTCTCAATCTTTCTTAAGGATTGAGTGGTGGTGTTTAAATGAATATCAAACGATGCGATATGGTAAGCACAACTTACCCATTTCCACATATATCCATATCTTTCTTGTTGTAGTTCATCCTCTTCAATTGAATTAGCCATTGCCTTTAGTTGACTGGCTGTTTGTAAAAAGACTTCAGACCATGGGACGTCATTGCGAATTTTATTATCAGCGATACGGATCTCCTCCAAAGGCAGATCTGTGAAGCCGACTCTCGTCATTAAAAAATCATGCATATCCATATTAAAATTCCTACAATCAGCCAGTATTATTGAACCTATCTTCGGATTCAGTTGTTAACTAAAGACACGCCCTCAATGCAAAGACGATCGACCTTGTTACCGAACTGCTCGGTGATCCAAAAACACTTGTCTTTATCCCAATCCAATCCACCGACCCAGACATTTTTGTCGGGCACAGGATAGTTACGGATAACTTGTTTCTTAGTCAGGTCGAAACGCATCACTGAATTACCAAAGACGGTGGAAACCCAAAGTGCATCGTTAGGTTGGTCAAACACCAATTTGAAAGGTGCTGTGTTGCTTGGAAGCTTGTATTCGCTGATCTCTTTGGTTTTAGTGTCGATATAACCGAGACGGTCAGCACGCATTTGAGCGAACCAAAGGTTACCTTTGTCGTCTTCCTCTAACGACAGTGGCCATGCACCTTTTGTTGGGATCTCCCAGCGATGAGCTTGCCATTTCTTCTGATCAACCCAACCAATGTGGTTACCCAGTTTTTCGGCAAACCAAAGTTCATTATTTTTAGTCACCAATACGGTACGCGGCGCTTCATCTCCCTCAGGCAGTGCCAAGGTCTTCCACTTCCCTTCTGGTGTCATTCGCGCCAGTAAACCCGCATCGCTCAATGCAACCCAAACGTTATGGTTGTAGTCAACGGTGATCCCAACCGGCAAGCTGTCTTCGACTGGAATATCGTATTCAGTGATCTTGAAATCACGAATTCGGGCGATCTTATTGGCAGCTCTCAAGGTGACCCACACATCATTGTTTTTAGGGTCAAAACCCATCGACGTAGGACCACTTTCAGGGGTGGGTGTTGGTAACTCACCAATTTTGCCATCTTTCACATAACCAATGGCACTGCCTGGTGGTCCTGGTGGAAATCCTGGGCCAACAAATCCGCCGCCCATCTCTGTAAACCAAACGGTATTCTGTTTATCAACACCGATGATGCCTGGAGTGGATTGTTCAGTGGGTACCTCAAATGACTTATAGCTGAACTTGTCATTGTGCTTATCGACATCAGTGCCGCCCGAGGCGAGATCTCCTCCACCGATATAGGCAAGATCAGTACGAATAATTACGCTGACTTTGTTCGTGGACTGCTCGGTAAACCAAACATTACCTTTCGAGTCGAGCATGACTGCTGCAGGATGTGAGTTTTCACTTGGGATAGGATAATGATCAAAGGTTCCAGTGCTAGGCTCAAAGCGTCCAATGCGGTTAGCAAATAGCTGAGTAAACCAAATATCACCTCGGTCATCTGCTGCCATAATGAAAGGCCCTGCGTGTCTGTCTTCGAGGGTATATTCTTGAATTGCACCATTAGGTAAAATTTTACCAATTTTGCCGCCATTTCGTTCAGAGAACCAAACAACACCGTCTTTATCGACCACGACATTACAAGGTCTCGCATCAGGAGTTGGCAACACAAATTGATCGAACTTTTCAGTGCTAGGATTAAACTTACCAATGATATTCACGTCACGCTCTGCAACCCAAACGTTATCGTCATGGTCTACCGCGATCCCTGTTGACATCGTTTTGGTTGCTGGCAGTGGAAACTCAGCCATTTTGCCGCTATCGGCATAGATCACACCGATTTTGTCACCCTTAGTTTCGGTGAACCAGATGTTATCTTTCGAATCTATCGCGATTCCCGTTGGCCAAGCATTGGGAGTCGGAATGTTGTAACTAACCACCTCACCATTACGTCCCATCTTGGTGATTCGGTTTGCCAAACGTTCGGTGATCCACAAATCCCCTTTGGAATCAAATACGATGCCCATTGGGCTGGTTTCTTTACCCTCTAGTTTCCATTCTGAAATACGTCCATTTCCATCCAGTCGCCCCACTTTACTGATTGCTGGAACATCAATGAAGTTCTTCGCAAATCGACCACCACTTTCACTGAACCAGATATAATCGTCTTTATCGATGGCCAGAATATGTGGCACAGCATTTTTAGTCGGCACATCATATTGCGCCACAGTAAAATCGACTCCCTTAGTGGTTTTCATTTGATGCATCATCACGCTGGATTGAGTGACGCTAGTCGGCTCTTTAAATTCAGCGGCATTTAAATAGCAGGCATTCACGCCCAACATTAATATAAACCCGGCTTTAATTACATCAGCATGCCATTTCCACTTTTCATTTATTTCCATTAGATAAAACCTCCATCAATTTTTGGAAAGTATCATTAATTACACAGGTAAGTTGTATTCCAGTAAATCTTTAAGGGCCAACATTGTTTGTCTGCTATTCGCACATAAAAGCCGAGCAATATGACCATTCACATCTTCCACTTTTTCTATTCCCTCCATTTCTTTAATAACTGCAATTGCTTTATCTTCGATTGATTCAAAATAATGTCGACTTTCAACTACTGTCCCTCCATCTGAATCATTTTTAAATTTCCAATAACCAAAATGAAGTTTTAAAAATGGTGGTGGATTAGATTGAAAATAATAAATAACATCTTCCATTTTTGAACGTACTGATTTAAATGTAGCGAGATTACCTTTTGTCATTACGTGCATGATTAAATGTTGAACATCGAACTCTTCATAAATAACATCGACTTTTTCTACATGCTTGGCTACCTCAGGCCAATTCTCTAATCGCCAATATGCATTAAACACGACTTCTTTATTTACCAAATAATGAACTTGGGTTTCTACTGTATTCATATACCCTCTATATCTATTTGTGAAATACGATTTGCCCCCTGTTGGGTAAACCAAATATTGCCATCTTGAGCAAAAGTAATTCCCATCGGCTTCGCTCCTCTCACTGGCATCTTTACAACATCAAATTGCTCAGTATTTTGATCGAATACCGCCACCTGATTACCGCCAACATCGCCCATACCACCACCATCGGAAACCCAAATACGTTCTTGGTTATCCAGCGCCAATTTAACCGGTTGGCTTTTATCTCCTGGCAGTTTGAACTCTTTCCATTGACCTGAGTCCGGCGTAAATTTAGCAATAGAACCAGCGCCTCCTTGCGCCACCCAAACATTGCCCTTATGCAGCATTAAGCCAATGGGTTGAGCCGTTGGTGTCGGCGTGAGGAACACGTCATAAGCCATCGTGCCTAGGTCCAATTTGGCGAGATAACTGCGCTCATCATTCGCGCAACTGATCCACAGAGCATCCCTTTGAGCGTCATATATCGCTTGCATCGGATTACTATCCTGCCTGGGGAGTGGATAGCCTTTAAAGCTAGCCGTCTCAGGATTAAATAGGCTAATTTGATTGGCACCCAACTGGGTCATCCATAATCTATTTTTACCATCCAATACCAAACTGCTTGGTAACGCTGACTCCTCTGCCAATGGATATTCAATCACCTCTCCGGAATCTGGATCTATTTTAGCCAGACTATTTCCCCGAAACAGTGCCGCCCAAAGAGTGCCGTCTTCCTCAACCGCTAAGCCAACAGGCATACTTGACGGTGTGGATAATTCATATTCACGGAACTCTTTACTGTGAATATTGACAGCCCCAATTTTATTACCCAACATTTCCGTAAACCAAAGCCAACCCGCCTTATCCTCCAAAAGGTTATTTCCTGGCCAAGAGCCAGGTGTTGGCACTTTATAATCACTGACATTAAATTCAATCTTATTAATATCAGAGCTATTAACATCTAAATCATTAACGTCAGAGTTATTTACGCCCGATTTGTTAATATCACTTTTATAAACTATTTTTTTTTAGTATCTCCATTTGAATTTTTAGTTAACAAAGTTGAGTTATCATTATTTGATAATTTACTGAGTGCTTCTTTAGCAATTAATTCATCAGCTAACTTTGGATCGAAACGACCAATTTTATTCCCCATTTGTTCGGTGAACCAAACAATGCCATTTTTATCTACCGTGATACCGCCAGGTCGTGAGTCAACTGTGGGGATTTTATATTCAGTGATCTTGCCTGTTTTTGTATCCATTTTGCCAATTGAATTACCATATACTTGCGTAAACCAAAGGTTATCATCAGCGTCAGGATATACTTTAAACGGTGCAGTGAATGGAGTGGGAATACTATATTCAATAATTTTATCACCCACGACTTTGGCAACTTTATTACCGACCATCTCCACAAAGTAAACGGTACCATCTGAGGTTTCGGCAATACCTGCAGGACGTGCAAGCTTAGTTGGAATATGTAAACGGACAAACTCTTCAGTTTTGGTATCGTAATAGCCAATTTCGTTGGCTACACGAGCGGTGTACCAAATGCGCTGCTGGGAGTCGACAAAAATGGTTCTAGGTTCAGAATCTTCATCAGGCAGTTCAATCTCCTTAATCTTCCCCTCTTTATCGATGTAGCCGATTTTGTTTCCGTAACGCTCTGCAAACCAGATATTGCCTTTCTTATCAATATCGACACCAAGAGCATACCCACCTTTTGTGGGGATCTGATGTTCCACCATATTGCCTTGCGGATCTAACACACCAATACGATTGGTAAATCGTTCAGTGAAATAGATATTGCCATCATCATCCATCACCAACGAATCCACGCCAATTTTTTCATCCCCATCTTTCGATGTTGGCGTCGCATACTCAACAAACTGACCATCAGGGCTCAATCGACCCAATTTGTTCTGTGACGGAATATCTTCAAATCCATAAAAGTCACCTCCGCCTTCAGTGAACCAGATGTTGTCATCCACTTTACTGGCAATGATCATTCTGGGGACGCTATTCATCGTCGGCACCACATATTCTGTAAATGCAGGCTGATAAGCGTAATCCGGCTCACTCGCGACACTGCCGTCTTCATTCCGTACGGTGATTTTTCCTCGCATAAAGAAATGACGGTGACAGATGTAGTCGTAAACTCCGGCTTTGGTGAATTCATAACTCCATTCATTACCGACGTTTACATCCTCAGAAAACAGCGTGATCTCTCGATCCATGACAATGTGGTACATATCTGGGCCTGCATTTCGCCAAGTAACCGTATCTCCGATCTTTATATCCAAGCTTGTGTTGTCAAAATAGGGCGGCGCGTCTGTCATATTGATCACATGGGTTTTCGCCGCATAAACATTGAGTGCAAGCATGCTGCACGTTAATACCAGACTTGCGCTGAGTAGGCGCTTTTTAATCGATAAATTCACTTTGATTATCCTTTCGTTAATGAAGTACACGCACTCCCTGCAAGCTTTCGCTAATTAGCAGAAAATACAGCTCTTACTCTCCCTACAACGTCGGCAACAGTTTCAGCCCCCGCCAGAAACAACCTTCGCTGATCGATCTTTAATTCTTTTCTAATCCCGGCTTCCAGTTCAACAACCTCCGTAGAATCCATGTCAAAGTCATAGGTCAGATGTTGGTTCATATGAACCTCCTCTTCCAAACACAATACTTTTTGAATTATCTGTTTTACGGTTATCTCTACAATATCCATATTGGTTTCCTTCACTGTTATTCACATCTAATTAATAAATACTCTCTCAATGACAAAACTGATTATTCAAGTAATACCTCTGGATGGCTTAACGTAATAGCGCTCACACATTGATGACCCACTGAAATAACTAACACCCTTGAGTGCTTCTTAGTTTTAATAAACTCAGCGGCGGCGATAACAGCAGCAGCACTATTTACAGCCAAAGCATCACCAATAATATTTTCTAGTTCGATAATATTTAGCACTCTCGAATTAATGGTTTGCTGAATAAGCTGAATCACATCTTTTTTTGTTGAAACATCATCGTTCATACTCAATATCACGAGACTTATATTCTCTTTATCTTGAGCCGTTAATATGGTCTTTAGCATCTCATCCAGTTCATCTTTACAACAATGACTCGCTAGTAATGGCCTAGATACTTCGTTACATAGCACAGGCCTATTCTCATCTATCGCTGATTGTAGCGACGCCTTTTCAAGTACGAGCATTGCAGCCCCTTCACATAAATGGTCACTATTGGAATAGGCCTTTCGATAAGCAGCCTCAACAAAAGGGGTCACAGGCGCTTCCACTGCACCACATAGCACCAATTGGTAGTTAGCTCGCACTCTGTCTAACCCCATACCTATGGCTTGAGCACCGCCGCATCGATCAGTTGTCACCGTTTTAGCCAGACCCGCTACTTTTAAATGAATAGAAACCTGCCCTTGGGGCGCTGCAGGAAACCATGCAGAGGCGAGATAAGGGCTGATTTCAAGCAGTCCTTCACTGTGTAATTTACGCAGCTGAGGTTCGGTATATGTCCAGCCTCCCGTCATGTTTCCAAGAAATATCTCACACCCATAAATCTCCTTTTCAGTGAGTTTTCCATCTTCAAAACAGGACTGAGCAGCTGCAATCGCCAATAATGAGAAACGATCCATCTTCTTCCCATCTCGACGAGTTAACGCCACATTTTCAGATATCACCGAGTCAGATACCTGCTTACATTCTGATTGAAAAGCATGCCCCGCTATTAGACACTCAACCAGTTTGTTATTTTTTTGAACTACACCGAAAAATATACTGGTTGCTCTTACCGTTATCACTTCAGCCAAAATAAAACCTCTCAGTTTATAATTCATCTAATGTCTTATGAACTCAATCCCTATAAGTTCACTGTAAACCCAACTAAACTAATTTATTATTTCGTAATATTCATTAACGACAAAACTAAAACGACGACTACATTTTTTCAACACATTTATAATTTATAAGGTTGTTTATAACGGTTAACAGTTAACTGCCTTAATGTTGACATCAGTTAACCGTTAATTAAGTATTTTATTTATACTTAACACCATCCTTTTATTAGAGGTGAATAGCACCTGATAAAAAACATTACAGAGAGGACTGACTAACATTGAGATATATAAATCATAAATAAAATATGTAAACTGACAGAAAGGATACTTACAATGAAAGGGAAACTAATGAAATGAACTCAAGCTACACCAGTAAATATCTTCACACAGGTGATTAAGGACCTAAGCTTCTTCCATAAAATCAAGTTTACCCTTAACTTAATGAATCTAGTGACTAACCAGAAACAACGATTTTAGCCAAAATATCTTTATAAATCTTGATACATACAGGTCTGTATATGGAACTTAGCAAGAGATGAAACAATAAAATTAATATCACTAATATCTCGAACCTTACGAGATATTGCACTGGGTTTAACTTGAAACGTTTTCGCGACTTCCGATTGCTCTATCCCCTCGACTAGATGTGCAAAAACAGCCGTTTTAACAGGTAAAGAACTGGACTTCGTCAAACTGAAAAGTAATTCCAAGTATCCTTTTGGTACCTTTCCAGCGATTAGACGTCGCATCTTTTGGTCTACTTTATAATTGTAAGACTCATCATCTGTAACTTCAGAGAAATATTCATCCACTACACATTCAACAGCTTTCGCTATATCCTTAACAAAACTATCCCTTCTTAATTCACTCATATAAATATCCTTATTAACTTACATATACTAATTTCAGAACAACAGCATGTGTGTTAATTTTTTACCACTACAGTCAATCCTGCCTGGAGTAACGAGAAATGCGTTAACTATCACAATCTCGCACTACTTATGAATCTAAACATACAAAATACGGTGTAATACAAGATAAAACTTGGACAAGCTCAATTAGCCTTAAATACCTAGCACTTAGGTAGACATACCAAGATAAATTCTGAACATAACCTATTGAATAATCATTCAGGAATTGCAATATATTTTATATCCATTAAGTCTAACTAAATATAATGGTCTCTCTAGCCGTCCAGTTTTGATAAGTAAAAACATAATAATAACGAGCATTGCTAATATATTTTAGAATAGGTAACTTTAGGGACTAAAAATATTTCGAGCAGAGAGCACTGTCAGTTTGTCTTTTTTGATAAAATATTAAGACAGACTAACAAATCAATAATTATTAGCCTTTTTCATTGAATAATTAAGATTACTGACTCATCAACTAAAATATATATCAGAGGTGAACATGCACAATCGAACGTTATTACTCATCCATCTCATTATCCTCAATGTTCTGCTAACCGCTTGCTCTACAACAACTCCACCTACTAATCCTACACCCACGGAGATTGTTTTTGTCTGCGAGCATGGCAATGTCAAAAGCCTGATGGCAGCGACATATTTCAATGATCTTGCCCAAGCACGCAACCTATCCTATCGCGCAATCTCCCGTGGCATAGCGCCAGATTCTGATTCTGTCCCCACACCCATCATTGCCAAGTTAAACACTGATGGTTTTGATGTTTCCAGCTACAGTCCGAAGAAAGTGGCCCTCACTGATTTGAGCTCTGCTGCTCATATCATCCTTATTGGAACAGTATTTCCTACAACCACTTCAGAAACACAAGCTAAGTCTGAAACATGGACAGATGTTCCACCCGCCTCGGTTGACTATTCAGCCGCCCGAGATTCCATAAAAGCTCACATAGAATCATTAATAGATAAACTTGAGGCTGACAAATTACACTGATGAGTGCTCAATCCTTTTTTAACAAGCTGGAGGTCTTCTCCATGCTCCGAAATTACCTGACTGGCGTACTAATGTCATAGAACTGGCATAGTATTGTCAGGCTCGAGTCCTATGTTTGTCAGAACGGATTTAGGTAATTGTGTTTAAGATGACTTTACTTTTTTAACACCAAAGTAAGGTAAAATAATGAGTAAATACGTGGATCTAAATAGCAAAAAATTCAGCAACTAAGTACTCAAAAATGTTGGAGTCAGGATGAACTGGCAGCGGCAACGAATTTAAGCATAAGAACAATTCAACGAGTTGAAAAGGCAGGTAATGCATCCCTAGAAACGGTAAAAGCACTTGCCTCTGTTTTCGAAGTTGACCCCGCTTATTTGCAAAGTACCAAAGATATACAGCATGTTACTTTTAACTTTATATGTAAGTATGCTTGGTTAGTTGCATTTGCAATATCGAGCGTGTTTTTTGGTCTTTGGATCGTGGACATTCTTATCCCCACCCTCAAAGGGGCTGACTTCAATCAGCAATATGAACTTCATGGTAACTTTCGATATCTTGATTTCGGTGGCAATTGAATTTTTGAATAGAAAAAAACGATCAACAAATCATCCGAGCACAAGTCAGCCTTAATCCTCTTTATCAGCTGATATAGCTCGAAATAGTGCATATTAACAACCAAAGACTTTTTCTCTATTCCGTTTGTTCACGTTATATCTGTATTACAACGAGGATAAATCAGCTCTTCAATTACGTCTGTGTAAAGGGGGAATCTCAGCTCAAAACAATTCAGCGCCCCTTAACGCTAAACCTTATATTTGCTCGATTGGTTTGATATTGTTCGAACATACTTGATTAATACCAGTTACATTAATAATGTGCTCTTTCAGCGGGAGTTCAAAGCCCTGTAGGCAAGGCGGATGCTTGAAGCTAATAGTTATTCTCGGCTCTGGCATCCTGCTTCGCCCTACCTTCTGCA
>OJDH01000079.1_pt1 | contig 83546 bp, 76 predicted proteins | sample 1592761 | NCBI WGS metagenome assembly OJDH01 (sample SAMN05416855, study PRJEB24817) | seawater metagenome | isolation source: Sea water | place: Canada:Atlantic | collected 2013-11 | reverse complement strand
TAGTTTGCCAAAAAACACTCTGAGTAGATCAACTTCTTATACTGATTGGTATTATCACATCAGTTGATTCATCTTGCCTTCCTTTTTAGTTACCTATCTCACCCTTCATTGGGGTAAAATTAGCGTAGATATGTTTTAAGGTTCAAATTTATGGAATATGAATTTCGACGTAATACCTTAACGGGCACAGTGATGGCCAGCTTTAGTATGGACCATGAAGCGTTAGGCTTTTGGTTTGTAGAGGAGCTTGGAGAGAGTGCTGAGAAGTATGCCGAGATCTGTCAGGTAGTGGCTAAATTGCAATCCAATCAGCTGATCAATTGGCGTTTGGTGGGCAAGGCTTTATCTATCGAATTGGATTCAGAGCAAGCTAGGGTTTTTGCTAATGAGCTGGAAAATGGCGAAGAGTTTGAACTTGAATATGCCATGTCTCTTTATGATGGTGAATCAGAAGCGTATTGTGGCCTAGAAGATTTTCAGTCAGTGCTTGAAAACTGGCATCTGTTTTTGACAGAAAAGCACTAGATAGTGATTGAAATAGGCAGCCATTTAGCTGCCTATTTTATACCTAAGTCACTCGTTATCTTAACCGCTTAGCGCAGGCTATTTATTCAGATAACGCACGGCCATTTCGGTTCTCGATTTGGCATGACCCTTTCTCAGTAGGTTTTTGACATGAACCTTTACCGTCCCTTCGCTGATGTGTAATAGCTCGGAGATCACGCGGTTACTCTTTCCTTCAGCAACCTGTTCTAATATCTGTAACTCTCTTGGAGTCAAATTACTGAGCCAGTCTTCTTCATCGACGGCATCTTTGAGCTCATAGAGATAATCCTCAACGGAGTCACTAATGACTCGGTGGCCTTGCATGGCACTTTTTAACTTTTCCAGCAGTAGATCTGGCTCTGTATCTTTTAATAGATACCCGTCAGCGCCTGCTCGGATGATACGGATAACATCCTGTTTAGCATCAGACACGGTTAATATGACGATACGTGAAGTCACCCCTTCCTGTCGAAGCGCATTGAGTGTGTCTAATCCCGTCATCCCTTTCATATTGAGGTCTAATAAGACGATGTCCGGCTCATTTTCTTCTATAGCAGATAATGCATCTAACCCGCTACTGGCCTCACCAAAAAGGGTAAAATCTGAATCTGAAGTAATTAACTGGCAGATCCCACGGCGTAATAATGGATGATCATCGACAACCAAAACTGAATATGGCTTCCCCATTTTTGTAGTGACTCCTTGAGCTGCAAATATCTTAAATTTTACGCTTATATCATTGATTAGGCTGGTTTCTGTTGAGGTGGGAAAGTGAGTGTCACTGTAGTTCCTCCTTCATCATTACTGCCGAACTCTACTATACCCGATAAGCGGCTCGCGCGCTCATGCATAATGCCGATCCCAAAGTGCTGATCGCGTTCTTTGAGTTTTTCAATTCCGACCCCATCATCGCTAATACTAATGGTGACATCGCTTTCTGAGCTTTTAAAACACACGATTTTTATGTGTTTAGCTTGGGAATGCTTAATGGCATTCAGTGTCGCTTCTCGGGTCAGTTGTAAAACGTGTATGTGTTGATGCGCGCCTAAGAGCTGCAATGGTAATGTGTAATCCAGTGATATAGACAGCTTAGATTGGCTTCTGAGCTGCTCTAGCATGACTTCGAGTGCATGGCTGAGGTTGGGATCACTCATGGTGAGCCTGAACGTTGACAGTAGCTCTCTTAATTGCACGTAAGCTGTGTTAACGCCCTCATTGATCTCCGCTATTTGTCCTTCAACCCGCGGGCTTCGACACGCACTGTCTAATCCTTTAGACAGTAAATTTACCTGAATTTTTAAAAATGACAGTATCTGACCTAAAGAATCATGTAACTCTCTGGCAATTACGCCGCGCTCTTCCATTAACGCCAGTTGCTGTTTCTGTTCTCCAGCGTTGAATATGACAATGGATCGGGCAATCATAATGGCAAAATTACCAAAAAGAGGGTGATTCGGCGCTTCTGAGATCACCTCTAGGTAACCCAGTTTATAGTCCTCAAATATTAACGGGTATTGAATCTGGTTGCTGGGTGTATGTGGCCAGCCAATATCCGTTTCAATGACCTGTTTGTCTTCTTTATCTTGGGCGATGACAAGACGTAAAAAGGTATTTGGCTCGTGTTTGCTTAGCTGATTCAACACCTTTTTCAGTGTCTTAATATCTAGAATGCCAGAGTGTAGGATGACCAAGTTATCGTAAAGTAAGGTGAGTTCATTGTTCGCCCGCGTTAAGGCAAGGGTCTTATCTTCAACTTGAGATTCTAGATCGCTATAAAGGGCTGATAGCTCTTTTGCGGTACTTTCTAAAGCGTGGCTTAACGAGGTCAGTTCGACATACTCAGTTCTAGGCATCTGAATATCGAAGTTACCTTTAGAGATAGTGTTAGCGGAATCCATCATTTGTTTGAGTGGCTTAACGACTTTATTTTTAGTGAATCGAACCGCCAGAAATGCAATAAACAGCATTAATCCTAAGCCGAAAATTTGGCTTGCTGCCAACATTTTTAACTTAAATGCGGCATGCTGCTCCGTTTCCAGCACCAGCAAGTCAATGGTGTCGACAAAGTCTTTTAATGAGGCGGCATAGAGCCGTGAGTTCTCGTCTTGAATATACGATTTCATTAGCTGCCATTTATTGATGACAAGTTGATATTGCTCCGCCAATGCATGAGGGCTATACCAGACTGTGGAGCGCTTTAATGCATCTGAATATAAGGTCTTTTCAAACTCTTCTATTTTTTGTTCTGCTTCATTACTGCCAGAGTTAGCATAGAACATCAGACGGTAACTTTGCATCCGTAATGAACCCGATGCATTGATGGCACGGGCATCGCCTAAGCTGTAGGACAGGTTGATGATGGCAAAAGTGGCCAAGCCACTTGATAATAAAATTAACGTTAACATTAACCCTAAGATGGTGGATGTTAGACTTCCGTTTTTCATTATATAAAACTCACTAAATTAGAATTATTAAGCAGTTAGTTGATGTTGCTTAATTAGTTAAATCTTTATCTGATTAACAAAATGTTAAAAGTGTGACCAACAACACGTTCACAAGTTGATCTACCGCAAACTTTAATCCGGATACCTCATTAGTGGTATATGCATCGTCAAGTTAAGGGGCTAACTTTGGCCTTGGAGATGTTGTGGTTATTAAGATTACTATAAAGTAACACGGAGATGAGATGGTGAGAATATTATCTAAAAAATCCTTTGCACTAAGTGCAATGGTGGCAGCAAGCCTAATGGCTTCTGGCGTGATGGCGAGTGATGAAACTGAGCCTCGCAATGAGCAATATAAAGACAAATTTTCTAAGCAATACAACAGCTGGCATGAGACCTCAGAAAGTGTTGAAATTATCGATGCGCTTGAACAAGATCCTAATCTAGTGGTTTTGTGGGCAGGTTATGGTTTTGCTAAAGATTATAACAAGGCTCGTGGCCACATGTACGCTGTTACGGATCTGCGTAACACACTGCGTAGCGGTGCACCAAAGCAAGACACTGATGGCCCAATGCCGATGGCATGTTGGTCTTGTAAGAGTCCAGACGTACCTCGCATGATCGAAGAGCAAGGTGAAGACGGTTACTTTTCTGGTAAGTGGTACAAAGGTGGTGCTGAAATAGTCAACACTATCGGTTGTAGTGATTGTCACGAGAAGGGTAAATCTAAACTACGTATCTCTCGTCCATTTGCTGAACGTGGCATGGAAACATTAGGTACACCATTTGATAAAGCATCACGCAAAGACAAGCAGTCTATGGTGTGTGGTCAGTGTCACGTCGAATACTACTTCGAGAAGACAGCTGACAAAAAAGGTTTTGTGAAGTTCCCATGGGATAAAGGCACCACTGTTGAAGATATGGAAGCATATTACGACGGTATTGAATTCTCTGATTGGACTCACAAACTGTCTAAAACACCTATGTTGAAAGCGCAGCATCCAGGTTATGAAACTTGGCAGCTAGGTATGCACGGTAAGAACAACGTAAGTTGTACAGACTGTCATATGCCTAAGGTGAAGAATGCAGAAGGTCGTAAGTTTACCGATCATAAAGTGGGTAACCCATTTGATCGTTTCGAAGATACCTGTGGTTCTTGTCATGAGCAAAGCAAAGAGTTCATGGTTAACCTTGATAATGAGCGTAAAGCTAAGGTTAAAGAGATCCAACTTAGAGCTGAAAACCAGCTAGTTAAAGCTCACTTCGAAGCAGCAGCAGCATGGGAAGCCGGTGCGACTGAAGCAGAGATGAAGCCAATCCTTACTGATATTCGTCATGGTCAATGGCGTTGGGATTATGCAATCGCCTCTCATGGTGTTGCATCACACGCACCAGATGAAGCACTACGCGTTCTAGGTACTGCGGTAGATAAAGCAGCTGACGCTCGTGTTAAGTTAGCTCACCTGCTTGCTAAGAAAGGCGTTAAGCAACCGATTGCTTACCCTGATATCTCTACTAAAGCTAAAGCACAAGCAGCTATGGGTATGGATATGAAGAAGATGAATGCTGACAAGGCTGAGTTCAAGAAAACTGAACTGCCTAAGTGGGATGCTGAAGCTAAAAAGCGTGAAGCAACTTACTAAGCCGCTAAGCTTTTTATAGCGTAGGTTAGTTATGCTGACATAACAGAAGCCCTCCATATGGAGGGCTTTTTATTGCCTTGAAACCTAAACTCGCAGCTGCGTTACACTGGATTATTCCTCATTGCTGTCGATTAGATTGTTAATAGCCTTTGATATCAGGTCTTTCTTCATTTTAGTGCGTGTCACGGGTTGGTTAAACCAGAAGCTCATTGGCTGATCAAAGCCGATACCGTGCATATAGTTGTAGATCGCTTTACGAAGGCCTTCGCCGAGCATTTCATGATCAGTACCGGTTGGGTCGGTGAAGTCGACATCGTTTTCAGCGAATAATATCTCAGGGCGCTCAGCAAGTGTGATACCAAATTTTTCAGGGTTTATGCCAATGGGGCTGTGAATTGTAGCCACAAAACGGTGCCAGTAGGCGGACTGGAAACAGCCTTGGCTCATCATCTGGCGTACCATTTCCAGGGAATCTACGGTTTCTTGCTCGGTTTGTGTGGGAAAGCCATACATCAAATAGGCGTGAACCAATATACCGGCGTCACTGAAGGCTTTGGTTACTTGGGCGACTCGCTCAACACTCACGCCTTTTTTCATCAGTTTCAATAGACGATCAGACGCCACTTCAAGGCCGCCGCTAACTGCGATACAACCAGAGTCTGCCAGTAATTGGCAACGTGCTTGGCTAAACGTTCGCTCAAAACGGATATTACCCCACCAACTGATCACTACGTTACGTTCAATCAAACGTTTTGCTAGGGTAAACAAAAGCTTTGGCGGCAGCGCTTCATCAACGAAATGGAAACCAGTCTCGCCGGTTTCTTCGATGAGTTGCTCGATTCTATCCACCAGAACATCGGCGCCAGCGGCATCAAAACGGTCGATATAGTCCAAACTGACATCGCAAAAGCTGCACTTTCGCCAGTAACAACCATGAGCAATGGTCAGCTTATTCCAGCGTCCATCGCTCCAAATGCGGTGCATCGGGTTGAGCATTTCACACAAAGACAGATATTCGCCCAATGGCAGACCGTCGTATACCGGTGCGCCAACATCGGCTTGTGGAATATCGTGCAGCTCGGCATTTTCATTGAAGTGTACGCAGGGCTGGCCATTTTCATCTTCTGCGAGAAAATAGGTTCGCACCAAATCGTCTATCTCACGCTTGCCTTCGAAATATTCCAGCAGCGTGATAAAAGGGCGTTCGCCGTCATCGAGACAGATAAAATCGACAAATTCAAATACTCGAGGATCTTTCAGCGCACGCAGCTCTGTATTGATAAAGCCGCCGCCCATCACGATAGGAATATCAGGATTGATGGCTTTACAGGTTTGCGCAATACGCAGGGCGCCTAACATGTTACCGGGAAAAGGCACGGTTAACGCGACAACGCTAGGCTGAGTTTCTTCCAGATACTGCTCAACTAATTGCTCTAAGATTTCAGAGCTGAAACTAGACTCATCCATCAAGGTATCGTAGAGGTTGTCAAAGCTAGGGTTGGCGGCGGCTAATTTCTCGCCATAACGGCTGACTTCAAAGTAGGGATCAACCCCTTGAGTAATGACGTTCGACAGGTCGTTAATAAACAGCGTCGCTAGATATTTGGCTTTATCTTGTACGCCAAGATTGCCAAAGGCTGCTTGTAGGACATCGCCAGATACCGCTTCCATCTGAGCAATGGCGTCAAACGCAGGGCCTTCTGGTAAAAAACGACGTGAATTAATGCGCAGTGCAAGACTTGGGTCTTTGCCCTGCAAAAAGCGAATAGCTGGCTCTACAGTTAGGTGGTAGCGGTCAAATTCGGCCAGAAAATTAAAGATCACATCAGGCAGTTCGTCATCTTCAAAGTGCTCGAAGTTTGCTTCCACATGCTGACGAATAATCTCCAGCGCAGGCGCTGTCATCATCTCTAAGAAAAGCTCAATAGCAGGATCTCGCTGAACCGCATCGACGCCACGAGAGCGTAAAAAACCCGTTAAATATGCTGTTGCCGGATAAGGCGTATTCAGCTGGGTCATAGGTGGAGTCATTAGAAGAACGGTCATAGCCTGCCTTTAAATTTGAAACTTTGTGCGTAACAGAGTGTGGCAGCAAATACAGCAGCCATAAAATAGGAATGGATTCTAACAAATGAACGATACCCGTTCTACTTCAAAGTGCGCTTTCAGAGTTGGCTGGGAGGGATTGTCTCCGAATGAAGCTTGATTTCACTTTTGGGTTTAGTTTTTGTCTGGTTTTATATTTGGAGGTGTGTTTGAAAGCCTTACCTTAATTGTTATTTATCGCTTCGATTTGGCTTGTTATTTTGTACTTTGTTTTTGCACTTCTCCTTGGTCTCTGTGTTCCAACAACGTCCCTGTTTAACGGCCAGTTCGCAATCCCTAGCTAGCACATGGCTTTGCCTATTCGCCGTGGTGAAAGCTTGTTAGCCTTCGAATGAAGATTGGTTACATTTTTTATTTTAGCTTCTGGCAGGATGGTATTGAGTTTGATCATTGAAGGTCGTACCTTCATGGTTGTTTAATGCTTGCCGCAGGCTTATATGCAGACACTTCTGCAAGACGCTGTAAATATATCCCTATACGCTCTACGGTTTCAAACAACGTCCATGTTTAACGGCCAGTTCGATATCCCTATCTCTCGCTCAAAGAGTTCCACTTCGTGTAACTTCGCCCTGAAGTCGAAGCTCGCAGCCGTATCTACACCTGTTTATCTATCTCTTCGATTTTGACTTGTTTGAGTAAGTCACGGAAATCCCCAATTCTAGCGAGATAAGATCTAAGTGAGTGGCCAAAATTAGTTGACCACTTCATTTGCTGCACGTAGGTAAAGATTTAGATCACAGGTCTTTAGATTTCGCTCTTCTCCGTGTCCTCTGTGACCTCCGTGGTGAATAGCTTTGGCTTGGTCTTTAGCTATTTTTGAGCAGAATAAATCAAGATACTTTTTTTAATCGATGTCAGGTTAACTAGAGTGGTTGCACTAGCTCATAATTGTCCAAAAATGGGCTACAACCAACAAGTTCAATCGAAGAGATAAACACTCAGGTGTAGATGCGGCAGTGAGCTTCGATGACATGGCCGTTCTATGCCATCCATGTCACCACGGCATTTGTGAATCCATTCACATCAGATGTCATCGTAGAGACTACAGGGATTGTACTTGAATGATATCCTATCTAAAGGCCAGTTCGACATCCTTGTCTCTCGTTCATTAGCTCAGAAACTTAACGTTTCTATTCACCGTCTCACTGAAGTATCTGCACATCAGGTCGCTCTTTGGAATCCTGCCACTGCGACATTGGTGCGTCCCTGCACGGCACCTGCTGCAAGCAATAAACAGCAATGAAGCGATGCTTACCAAGTAATAACCAAATACCAATTCAGCCAAATGAACCCAACCAAAATGAGATTTAAAGCTTGTTATCTGACAAGTAAAAATCATTTTATGAGCTTAAGTAGCTGTTTAAATCTCTCTCCTACTGCTTCATGTTGAAGCTCAAACAATAGCGATTCCATATTGGTTATATGAGCGCCTTTAGCTTGCATCATCGCTATGCCGAGCTGTTTGTTTGCCGCAGTACGCGAGGAGATGGCGTCGACAACGAGATGAATGTCGAATCCATTGTCTAACAGATCACGACAGGTTTGGTAGACGCATACATGGGCTTCTATTCCGACTAGCAGAACTTGTTTGCGGTTTAATCCCTTCAACTGTTCTTTAAACTGCTCAGCATGCCAGCCGCTAAAGTGTTGTTTCGCTATGGGGTGACAAGACTTGATTAACGCTTCATGGATCACAGGGCTGGTTGGGCCGAGTTTGTCGGGGAGCTGTTCTAACCAGAGGGTTGGAATATCAAATAGGGCAGTGCCTTTGATGAGGTTCACTAAGGTTTGATGCAGCGCATCGCTACGGTCCATGATTTGGGCTAGTTTACCCTGAACATCCACGACGACCAGGACACACTCTTGTGGTTTCAACATCTCTATGGCTCACCTTTAACGAGGGGGGTTACTTCATTCTACTGTTAAACATCTCCTTTCCAATAGGCATTTGGTCTAAGAATTTTAAGATGGCGCGCTATTTCTGTGCGAGTCACCCATAACTGCACTTAGTTGGTGCGGGTTATGAGCGTCGTATTTGTGATTAATATCCTAACCCATTAAAAGTTATGAGTTTGTTAAGTTGGCCTAATGATTGAATTAATAAATGAAACAGAAGAATAATTATTAATTTGGAGATCTGGATGAAATTAGTCAGCGCGATTATTAAGCCGTTTAAATTAGACGATGTTCGAGAAGCCATCGCAGGAGTGGGAATTGAGGGCATGACGGTGACTGAGGTGAAAGGGTTTGGGCGTCAAAAAGGACACACTGAACTTTATCGTGGTGCTGAATACCAAGTGGATTTCCTTCCCAAAGTGAAACTTGAGATTGCGACTAAGTCTGAAAATCTCGAACTGCTCATCGAGTCCATTGTCAGTGCTGCGCGTACTGGGAAAATTGGAGATGGGAAAATATTTGTGACTGATCTCGAACAGGCTATTCGTATTCGTACGGGCGAGTCAGATAACGAAGCACTTTAAGGGGAGGATGTAATGGAAGATTTAGTGGAATTAGGTGTGACGGTATCTGAATTAAGGTTTGCATTGGATACATTTTATTTTTTAATCTCTGGTGCGCTGGTAATGTGGATGGCTGCTGGTTTCGCGATGTTAGAGGCTGGACTGGTTAGATCGAAAAACACCACAGAAATTTTAACTAAAAACGTGTGTCTTTATTCGATCTCATGCGTGATGTTTCTGATCGTGGGTTACAACATCATGTACGTTGATAATGGCGAGGGTGGCTGGTTACCGTCACTTGGCACGTTAATCGGCAATCAAGCTGCTGATGCTGATCACGCGCTTGAATCAGATTTCTTTTTCCAAGTGGTATTTGTTGCAACTGCCATGTCTATTGTTTCTGGCGCAGTTGCTGAGCGCATGAAGTTGTGGTCATTCTTGGTTTTTGCAGTGGTGATGACAGGCTTTATCTATCCGGTTGAAGGCTATTGGACTTGGGGCGGCGGATTCCTTTCTGAAGCGGGATTTGTTGATTTTGCCGGTAGTGGCATCGTGCATATGGCTGGTGCTGCAGCAGCGATTGCGGGCGTGTTATTACTTGGGGCTAGGCAAGGTAAATATGGTGCTAATGGGCAGGTAAATCCAATTCCTGGTTCAAATTTACCCATGGCGACCTTAGGCATGTTTATTCTCTGGATGGGCTGGTTTGGGTTTAACGGTGGATCTCAGTTACTGATTTCTGATGCTGATAATGCAACGGCTGTGGCTAAAATCTTCCTTAATACCAACTCGGCCGCGGCTTTTGGCGCAGTGTCATCATTAATCGTCTGTAAGATGGTGTGGGGCAAAGCTGATTTGACGATGATTTTGAACGGTGCGTTAGCCGGACTGGTTGCAATAACCGCTGATCCACTTTCACCTTCTTTGGCCATGGCTGGTGTGATTGGTCTTGCAGCGGGTGGTTTGGTTATTTTCTCTATTGTGGCGTTAGACCGAATTAAAATCGATGATCCTGTCGGCGCTATCTCTGTTCACGGTGTGGCTGGATTTTTTGGTCTGATGTTAGTGCCTCTTTCTAACGCTGATGCAACAGTAGTAGGTCAGCTCTATGGTGCTGGGGTTATCTTTGCATGGGTGTTTAGTACCTCTTTTGTGGTCTGGTATGTGTTGAAAGTCACCATGGGGATCCGTGTTACTGAAGAGGATGAATATAAGGGGATGGATGCATCGGATTGCGGAATAGATGCTTACCCTGAGTTCGTATCGATTAAAGGTTCACGTTAAAGCTGATTTAGCGTTTGGTTTTTTTGCTAAACGTTAAAGTGTTATTATTGCTTGTTTCAATGCCAGTAGGGTTATCCCACTGGCATTTGTTTTTTCTGTGTCTGCTTGATTCAGGGGCAAAGTGAAAGACTGGCTTCGGTGATAATAATGCCAAGAATGGGATAAGATCGTTTAGTATGTATTAAGAATTGAATAGAGTCAGGAGAGGTTGATGATATTTAGAGATGCACTTAAACGTAAGCTGATGCTGTTAATTGTCACAATGCTACTGCATTCATCGGTTAATGCTGGTCAGGTTGTGGTGCGTAAATCCAGTGAACCCTTCGATGCGTTTGCTGTGCGTGATCAGGTTCTGCTTGAAAATGAGTGGAAAGAGGTACTCAGGATGCAACAGCAGATCCAGATATTGCAGGCATTACCAGCGTCTTGTATCCCTTTTGCCCGTCCCTATATCTATTACCGATGTGGTGGGGCTTTTTATCGACCTTATCACTATCAAAATAAAGAGTTATATATTCAGGTCGACGATATAAAGCAAACGCCTGTTCACAGGGGCAGAGTAGAATAACCTAAATTTTCTTTGTTAATCTTTTGTAACGCATTCGCCCTGCGCATTTTTTGTTCGTTAATGTAAACTGATCATAACCTCTTGCTGGATTAAAGTTGGTGATCATGAACGTTACTCTCTCGAAATCTATTCTCTCGAAACCTATTATCTCGAAAGCGACTCTCTCAACCTTTTGTCTGCTCAGTCTGTTTCTTCAAGCATGCACCTCGACTCCAGACGTCACGGGTGTTAGCCATATTGAACAATATTTTCATGATGAACACTTCTCAACGGTGGAACACCTTCCTGCGCCCGAAGATCTTTTCTCTCTGCCTGATGAGGCAGTCAAAGAGCTTAAATCGGAACTGCAACGATCTAAATTGAGCCGTTCAAAACATTTGCTGGCGAATGAGTGGTTGGCTAAGTACATCAATGCAGAGGAGGGGGCTTTTGAATACCGTGACAATGTGACTCTAGTTGCCAGCGAAACCTTTGGTGAGAGGGCTGGGAACTGTTTGTCCTTGGTATTATTGACTGCCACCTTGGCCAAGGAGCTTGATGTTGTGGTTGAGTTTCAGGAGGTTGATGTGCCGCCAGTTTGGGATAAACAGGGGGGATTTTATCTGGTCAACGGCCACATAAACCTCAAGTTACTGCCTCCAAATTATGGCAGCAGCGTGCAGCTTTTAAAAAGAGCGATACAAGTCGATTTTTTGCCTGAGAGAGCTGTGCGTGGTTATGCTAAGAGAAAAATTAATAAACAAACCGTCATCGCGATGTTCTACAACAATGTGGCCGCGGAATCGTTAGTGGTGGGGGATTATGATAAAGCCTACGGCTTTTTAAAGTTAGGCCTACTTGAGATGCCGAATTATGTACCTGCATTAAATACCTTGGCAGTCTTGTATCGCTATAAAGGGCTTAACAATGAAGCAGAAGCCCTTTATAAACTTGCACTGGAGATGAATAACAAAGACATGACCGCGCTCTATAACTATGCCGTTATGTTGGGTGCGCAAGACAGACTAGATGAGTGGGCAGTGATTCATAAGCAGTTGGAGTTAGAGCGAATTGATAATCCCTATTACTACTATGGTATTGCTCAGCAAGCGTATTTAGATAAAGAGTACCAAGATGCGTTGCTCTGGTATAAACGTGCGGTTGCAAAGGCGGATTATCGTCATGAGTTCTATTTTGGTCTGTCCAAAGCCTATTGGAAAACCGGTGATGAGCGTAGGGCTGAGGCTAATATGCTCAAAGCATTGGCGTTGACTCACGATGAGGGCAGTAAATTACGCTATCAATCAAAACTCCATGCGATGAAGAGTCACTAGTTTCAACTTACATTGCGATTAAAAATGCTCCTTAAGATTAAGGAGCATTTTTTATTTATGGCTAGGTGTAATGGTGATTGGTATTAATTCAGTGTCAGGCCGTGTGCTTGGTAACTGAGTCTTGCCATCTGTCCCTGATCTTTAAGGGTTAGACCTTGCAGTTTATAGGGTGCCTTGAGACCTGATTTAGCGATCAAATCAGTATCTAATTTCAAGGTGATTTCGGTTGAATCCGGCGTTAACCAACTTGCGGATTCGGTCTTAAGGATAGGTTTGTCTTTGCCTTGCTCATCAACACCTGTCAGGTAACCTGCCACTGAGAAGCGTCCAGCTTTATCCATGTCGAGGGCAACAGTGAGTGACTCTGGAATTCCATTCTGCCATTTGCTGGTGATCGTAGGCTTAATTTTAGCCGAAGGCACAAACTGTTTAAATGCCTTTTTAACCGTTCTCACCACGGCTTTGCCTGCAACCTGAGTGCTAACTTGGAGTTGAATTTCACTGAGCCCCAAATTGTTGTCAGGCATCGCGTTGACTTCGGGCAGTTTGGCTTGCCATTGGCCATTAACTTGCACAACCTTGAGAGCCTGAAAGCTACCATTGGCATGCTTTAGACTCGCAGTTGGCTTTAGTTTTGTTTTGCTATTGGTCAACTCAAGTTCAAATGGAATGGATGCTTGAGTCGATGCAAGATTGTTCCTACTGGTTAATGTTAATTGGTAAGGTGAATTCTTCTCTTTCACGTTAACCATATAGCTGGCGCTGGGCTGGAGTTTTTCGCTCACACGCAAACGATAATGTCCCGCTTTAGCATCGGCTGAAAGGAGAAGGGCGCTTGAGTCATCAGTCAGTCCTGCGGTGGCTAACGCCTGTGGGTCTGCCAGCGATTTTATGTAGGACTTAGTCTGAGTGCTATTTGTCTTATCACTGTCTTTGAGCAGTTGAATATTTTCTGGTGAGATGGCTTTACTGTGGACTAGCGTGCCAGAACTCGTGTCGGCTCTTGGAGAGATACGAATAACACTTGATGCTTGGCTTATGGTTAACGCGATGCCACTGTTTAGCTCGGCTCCCGATACCTTAGTCCAGTATTCATCACTCTTTATTGAGTGTGACACGCTGGGTGACGCTATCGTAAAGTCAGCGGGGATTTTAGTCACAAAGTTAACCGTTTCACGGCTAGTGTTTATGGGGGCTGACGTGGGGGAATCAATGTCAGTGACGCTGAAGTCATTCACTTGAGGTGCTGCAAGGGTGAAGCTTTTTGTCTGACTTTTAGCTGCTTCCGGTTCTTTATTCTCTGTTTCTGAATTATCCTGACAGGCGACCAGCATACTTGCCATGGTTATCATTGTGGCTAAATGAGTTAATTTATTCATCTGTGGTCTCCTATATATGATCGCGAATAATGGTGTGAAGATTAAAGCAGTCACGTCGACTCTGTTGGTGACTTAACGGTTCGCTGCCTCGGGTACGTTGTTTATCGGTAAACCACACTGTGCCTGCAGCACTTTGGGAACTGCATTCTAAAAAGCCATCTGAACAATCATCAAGCCAGTTCTGAGTGGTTTCTAATGCGACTTGATATTGATAACCCGCGCAGTAACTATCCCCATCCCATATCGCTGAGTCGACATCAGAACCCACTACAGCTTCAAAAGTGGTGTTGAGTGACGGTCTGCCTTGAGTGCCATTAAGCCAAGTGCTGTTGTAATAATTCATCCAACTGACCTGCTGTTGCTTTACCGCATCACTGCCATAGCCGAGTAACCAGCCTAAGGTTGTTTCGAACACTGAACCTTGGTTTACAGCATCGGCTAAGGGAGTTCCGCCACTTGAGGGAGCGATAGCAACGACCTGATCGACGGCATTGATGATGGCGGGGTATCGACTGTCCCAGGTTGGGTTCGACAGTATCCATCTAACAACGTTGCCGCCATTGGAGTGGGTAATGAGGGTGAGTGAATCGATATTCTTACTATCAATAAACTGTGTGAGTTGACCAGCAAGGCAACCAGAGGCTGCATTGTCCCACATGTATTGATCGAAATCGCAATTGACCACTAGATAGTTGTTGGGATTGGAAATACCTTGCCTAATTGTGTTTACAAAGTTCTGATTCCAATAATCATTTAACGCATTACTTTGATCACCTGTTCCATGTATGAAGGCGACTCCAGTAGCGCTTTGGGCGAATGGGCTGACAGTAAACAGACCCAAGAGTAGTAACTTGTAGTTATGTTTCATTGGCTATTCTCTTTATTATCTTGTTAGTTAGGGTAAGAGGTCGGACGTCAGACCTCCTTGCTCAACTTAGCCATAAGGTTTTGCGCTATCAAGTTATATTGGCAGTACGTGAGTACCAGTTAAATCGTAGATCTGGTTATTTTGTTTTAAATATTTTTCAAGCCTAGATATAGCTATAGCTGTAGAGATAAATCGACATAAAGGTTGTTTGAACATTGTTGCTGCCAATAGACAGGAAATCAGTCTTTCTAACGTTATTGTCTGATAATTTTTACTTTTTCTTTATATAAAACTTTTTTATAGTGCTTAATTAGAGTTTTGGTCTGAGATGGTGTTTTGGTTAGGCAGTGGTTTATTGATTCATTATTTCTTAAGGGGACTCAGGAGAAAAGTTAAGGCTAAGCTCACTTGTTAGCAGGTTTCATCGTGGCTTATTTTATAAAATCTAATATATGTATGTTTAAGCTGAAATGGTTATCAAAAGGCGTAATTTAATGAATGTTAGTAGAATATATTTGCGGCATTACCCAGTGAACGGAATTCGATATTTGTTTTTTTGTTAATCAAAGTTATGATTTTTATCGAATAAATCTATTTGTTTGTTTATTTATTATATCTTGATTGCATTGTCGATAAATACTGGATAAATTGAACTTAGTAGCGCTGTTGAGAGAAATGTATTTAAACGTTAGCCGGAGTAGTTGATTACCATGTATTACAAAAATGATGATGTACGAATTAATAAGATCAAAGAATTATTGCCTCCAATTGCGATCTTGGAACGATTTCCGGCGACAGAGAACGCATCGCAAACTGTTTTTAATGCGCGTGAAAATATCCATCACATTCTTAGAAAAAAAGATGACCGTCTATTGGTTGTTGTCGGTCCCTGCTCAATTCACGATCCAGTGGCTGCGTTAGAGTACGGCAAGCAGTTAGTTAAACTGAGAGAGCAATATAAAGATCAGCTTGAAATTGTTATGCGAGTGTATTTTGAAAAGCCGCGTACCACTGTTGGTTGGAAAGGCTTGATTAACGATCCTGATATGGACAACAGTTTCAAACTCAATGACGGACTGCGAACTGCACGTAAGTTATTGTTGGATCTCAATGATATTGGGATGCCTACAGCGGGTGAGTTTCTCGATATGATCACCCCTCAGTATGTGGCAGATCTTATGTGTTGGGGAGCGATAGGGGCGAGAACAACTGAGTCACAGGTTCACCGTGAGCTAGCGTCAGGCTTGTCATCTCCAGTCGGATTTAAAAATGGGACTGATGGGACGATTAAAGTGGCAATCGATGCGATTGGTGCGGCAAGTGCGCCACACCATTTCCTCTCTGTCACCAAGTTCGGTCATTCAGCCATTGTCGAAACGAAAGGTAACGAAGACTGTCACATTATTCTGCGTGGTGGTAAAGAACCTAACTATAGCGCTGAACATGTCAGTGAAGTAAAGCAGCAACTCGACAAGGCGAACTTACCGCTTAATATCATGGTTGATTTTAGTCATGCTAATAGTTCGAAACAGTTTAAGCGCCAGATGTTGGTTGGCGAAGATATTGCCACTCAAGTAGGTCAGGGCGATATGAGTATTTTTGGCGTCATGATTGAAAGCAATCTTGTTGAAGGCCGCCAAGATTATATTCAAGGTGAGCCCCTTTGTTATGGCCAAAGTATTACCGATGCTTGTATTGGTTGGGAAGATACAGAGTCATTACTTGAAACGCTTAATCAGAGTGTCAAAACTCGCCGCGACTGAGAATATGTTAGTCACTAATATTTAGTGCATAAAAAAGGAGGCATCAGCCTCCTTTTTTATTGATAAAATGGCAGTTAATCTTGATTCTTTTTAACCAAATATTCGTTTGCTTTAGCGAGACTTCCAAAAGAAGCAATAAGATTATTTTGGCCTTTTCTTTGGATATCGGCATCACCCGATTGTGTCATCATCCATACCCAAGTTTGTATTAGTGGCAAGGGAGGATATTGGTCTTTAGATGAGTCCAGCATGTATGTTTCCTTTAAATCGCTTAGTATGAGTGTCGCTGCCTCATACCTTGAGCGGCCCTGAGCTTTCGGGTAAAAATAATATCAAATTCTTTTCATTTGCATAACAGGAATTACTCTCATTTGACCTAGATTAAAAAATAAATGTCACCTTACAGGACTTTAGTTTAACTATTATAATAAAAAGTCAGTTAAAAGTGCTACTTTTAAGTGACGTAAAAACAAAACATGCGGAAGTAAAATTGAATATACTGTTATGAAACCGTCTTGTTTTCCCCGTTTGAAAAATGACTAAATGGAATTTAAATGCGCCCCTCTCTCTATTTCGATGGTCCTGTTGATAAATTAAATTGGCAAGTGTTGAAGTTATTATGGCCCTATCTTTTCGAGTATAAGAAGCGGGTAGCGTTGGCGTTAATCTGTCTAGTGATTGCTAAGATTGCCAGTGTATCTCTGCCTTTTGTGCTTAAATCCTTAGTCGATACATTAACTCAAGCCTCACCAGAGCAGTTGATCTCTGTTCCCATATCTCTGGTTGTGGCTTATGGCGCTTTACGCCTGTTAAACACACTGATTTCAGAGGTGAGAGACACCTTGTTTGGGCGTGTGACTGAACGGGCTATTCGACGTTTGGGTTTGTCGGTTTTTCAGCACTTGCATCAATTAGATCTCGAATTCCATCTTGAGCGAAGAACAGGGGGGCTTTCCCGAGATATTGAAAGAGGCACCAGTGGGGTCAATTTCCTGATGAGATTTATGGTGTTTAATATTGTGCCAACGATATTAGAGATAGCACTGGTGATTGGGATTTTGTTTTACAACTACGGGATTGCTTTTGCGGCCATTACACTTGGCGCTGTAGTGAGCTATGTGGCATTTTCTGTCTTCGCAACAGAGTGGCGTACCGGTTATGTTCGGGAGGCTGCTAAAGCTGACTCAGACTCAAGCTCACGTGCGATAGATAGCTTACTTAACTATGAAACCGTTAAATATTTCAACAATGAGGACTATGAAGCACAACGTTATGACATGGCGCTAGAAGACTGGGAGCATGCGAAACGTAAAAACCGTTTATCTCTCTTTGCGCTTAATGCTGGTCAGGCTGTGATTATTTCGACTGCGATGACGATGATGTTAGCGTTAGCGGGGTCTCATGTGGTGTCAGGCTCAATGACCATCGGTGACTTTGTACTGATTAATGCTTTTATGATGCAGCTATTTATCCCTCTGAACTTTTTAGGTTTTGTTTATAGAGAGATACGTGGAGCTTTAGCAAATATTGAGAGAATGTTTGGTTTACTAGACAGGCAACCGCTGGTTAAAGATAAGCCTGATGCAAAGGAGTTACCGCTTGTTTCTGGTGGGCTCACTTTTGAAAACGTGAGTTTTAGTTACGATTCACGTCAAATTTTAAAAAACATCAATTTTTCTATTTTACCTGGGCAGAAGGTGGCAATAGTCGGTGATAGTGGTGCGGGTAAGTCAACTATCGTTAAATTGCTGTTTCGTTTTTATGATGTCGACAGTGGTAGTATTTGTTTAGATGGCATCAAGATTGATTCATTAACGCAAAATGCCCTTAGGCAGTCCATCGCTATCGTGCCTCAAGATACCGTACTGTTTAATGATTCTTTATTAGAGAACATTCGTTATGGCAGACCTGATGCCAGTGATGATGATGTCGCGGCAGTGATTAAGATGGCCCATCTTTCTCATTTTGTTGAATCACTACCCGAAGGCTGGCAAACCAAGGTCGGAGAGCGTGGGTTGAAATTGTCTGGTGGTGAGAAGCAAAGGGTGGCGATTGCTAGGGCCATTTTGAAAGGGTCGGCATTGTTGGTTTTCGATGAGGCCACTTCATCACTTGATAGTCATTCAGAACAAGCGATTCTTACTGCACTTAAAGAGGTCGCTAAAGGACACACTAGCTTGGTTATTGCTCATCGGTTATCAACCGTGGTCGATGCTGATCAAATCATTGTGCTGAGTCAGGGAGAGATTGTAGAAACGGGTAAGCATTCTGATCTTATCAATGAGGGAGGGCTTTATTCAAAATTGTGGAATATTCAAAACCAAAAATAGAGTTCAGTACAGGTTCAGCTTAAATGCGGTATAATTATAACCAATAAAATATAATCACTTTGACGAGATAATGACAATGAAGAATATTCCTTTGCAAGTCAACATAGAGGGCCAAAACAGTAAGATAGAGACTGACTGGTTGGCGATCATGGCTATCTTGAAGAAACGTGGTCTTGCGCAAAGTGAATTGACCAATATTTATCAGGAGCTTTCTGCTGGAATGCGGGTTACCACTCGTGGTTTGAGCCTAGCAGAATACAAGCCGAGTGTATCTCTGGACGGTATTATTCGTGAAACAAAGTCTTCGGAATATGATTATGCAGGAATGATGCGAGCCTAGTCGTTGATCTAGATTGAATTTTTACGTTACGTTACGTATAGAATAGTGCCAGTTGTTATCTGTTTTTCCAGCCATTGCATGTCAAGCTTATCGTTTTGAGTTCTGTTGGTATTGGTTGTAATCTGATGATCTTGCCTTGAAGAAAACAAATAGTCTCACCCTCGATAATGGTAAAGCGCTCACAGCTTTGGCAACTCAATGACGCTTGTTTACTCGACGGACTTTGGTTTATATATTCTGAACTCAATTAGGACTCCTTTAAGCATGTTCGGTGTTTCGGTTGTCGCTGTGGCGGATTCTGAAGCAAGTGGCTAAAAAACGCCAGTATCAATTATGTGCAAATCATCATCGTTGAGCGATTATACCTAATTAGTGATACAAATACTCACTCCACGGTATTTAATCGTCATAAATCCCACTTTTTATTGACCATATTTTGTATGTATTAAACCGACACTTCCTTTGGCAGGAAGAGTGAGAAGGTAAAGGTTATCATAGTCGTTTTCGGCTATAGCGTCTATCTCCATCCCTCCAATAGCCTTGATTAATAAAGGGATTGTATTGGAGTGGCCAACAACGAGAACGTTTCCCTTTTCAGCCTTAATCTTTTCAACGCTCCTGCTTATATGCTCGGACATCCCCCCTTTTACATCGACCACTTGCACTGTTATCTCTTTGTTTTTACTTATAGGTTCAAGGGTTTCTTTGGTGCGTTTAAAGGGCGTGGCATATAACGCAGTAAACGGCATATCTTTAAGAGCGATAGCCAGCTGAGTCGCTCGACGTTGTCCGGCAGGTGTTAATGAGGGATCTTTACCCTGATCTAATTGCTTTTCTGCATGCCTGACGAATATAAGGATTTTACTGTTTGAGTCTGCACCCTGTATTTCAGCTTCAGCTGCTTGAAGCGTGGCCGAAAAAAATAGGCCTAACATAATGGGAAATAAAAGCTTTTTAATCATATCGGCCACATCCCCTTTGCGAATATTGCAAGATAGCGAATTATTAACAAATTAAACAGCACTATTCAAATAAAGTGCACGATAAATTAATAAAAACTAAAGTTGTATAAAAAGCAGCCGATAATGGTTGTGAATAGGTATTAATTGAGAGGCAGTTATGGAAATTAAGAACCATGGCGCAGACGTATCCCAAGTAGCGAAAAGTCAGACCCAGACCACTGAAAGTAATGGAAAGTCGGTATCGGAAGTGGCGAGCAACAAAACAGCGTATGCCAGCAGTAAACAGTTGATGAATTCCGCCATCATCTCTGCGCAACAGGAGGTCAGTTTAAGCTCAGGTAATGAGCCTATGATCTTACTTTACCGTGCTGCTATCGAAGCGATTAATGAAGAGCTTGCCCCCACGATGGGTGACAATGCGCTTCAGACGGCTTATGACAATGGGGTTGATACTTCTCCTGATGCGACAGCTGATCGCATAGTGAGCTTTGCGACAAACTTTTTTAGCTTATATCAAGATCAAAACTCAAGCATGAGTTTTGACGAACAGCTCTCTTCATTTATGGAGATTATTGGTGGTGCTATTGATCAAGGATTTGATGAAGCCAAAGAGATTTTGACTGGTTTAGAGGTGCTAGAGGGAGATATTGCCAGTGGTGTTGAGCAAACCTATTCACTCATTCAAGAGGGATTGCTGGCGTTTAAAGACAGTTTTAGTTCTGACGATAGTGAGGCTTCTTAATCTTTATACTGATTGGTATAATTTAGCTAGAAGCTAATTGGTATTACCCCACCATTTATGCTAAATATCTGTTAGGAAACATTAGGTATTGGAGCGATAAATGTGGGTTGAAGGTGAAGTGATTGAACGAACCGATTGGTGTGACAACCTATTCTCTTTAAAAATAAAAGTTGATATTGAGCCTTACATTGCGGGCCAGTTTATTAAGTTAAGCCAAGTGATTAACGATAAAAGGATTGGCAGAGCATACTCTGTTGTCAATGCGCCTAATTCTGATTATGTCGAGGTGCTGGCTATTTCGGTTTTGGATGGCTTACTCTCGCCAAATTTACAGCAGCTCAAGATCGGTGATCGTATCGAGGTATCGGGTAAAGCGGCTGGCTTTATGACACTGGAAGAAGTTCCACCTCAAGGAAAAGACCTTTGGCTACTGGCCACAGGCACTGCAGTTGGTCCATTTATCTCCATACTTGAAACACCAGAACCCTGGGAAAGATTTGAAAATGTTGTATTAGTTTACGGAGTGAGGGAGGCCAAAGATCTCGCTTATAAAGAAAAACTTCTTCAGCTTGAAAAACGCTATCCGAACCAATTTAAGCTACTCTTTTCTGTAACACGCGAATATTACCCTAATGCTTTGGAAGCCAGAATATCGACGGCTTTAGCATCGGGTGAAATAGAGCGGCGTTTAGGCCTAGAAATCACTGCCGAAAATGCTCAGGTTATGCTTTGTGGTAATCCTGAAATGATCAAAGATGCTAATAATATCTTGTTAGAAAAAGGGCTAGCTAAGAACCTTCGTCGAGCACCCGGTCAGATAACAATAGAGAAATATTGGTAGTTTTCCTGATACTTACAGCTTAAAGAGATTGATAATATGAGATTACTGTATTCTGATGCATCTCCCTATTCTCGATGTGTCCGGGTGTTGATCCGTCACCTTGAACTTGACGGCATTGAGGAGTGTATTGTTAATCCTATGGATAATGACGAAGCGCTGCTCGACATTAATCCCTTAGGTAAAGTTCCCTGTTTACAGCTTAATGATGGTTCACCACTTTATGACAGTGAAGTGATTTTACGTTACTTAGATCATGAGTTTGGTGCTAATCGGTTATTCGGTGAAAATGGGTATAACTGGACAAATGAGTGCCAGCTTTCTCTTATCAATGGCTTGTTGGATTCTGCCGTCGCCTTAAGACAAGAGCAGATGAGAGAGTTAGAGGGCAAGCGATCAGTGTTTTGGACAGCGCGATTTGAACAGGCTCTACTCAGAGGATTAAAAGAGGTTGAGCAGTCTGGGGTGATGGTGAGCCCTCAGTTAACGATTCAACAAATAGGGTTAGCTTGCTTGATTGAGTACCTAGACTTTAGGCACCCTGATCTGCATTGGAGGAATGTTGTACCTGCTATCGGTGCTTGGTTATCCGGTTTCGAACATCTATCAATGATGAAGAGTACAAGGCCAACATAGGGTGTTGTGGATAAGTGTAAGCAGCCATTTTATGGGATCTTGCTAACTGTGATGAGGTCTTATCTTTGTGTTCGATATGTATTTTCCGAAATGTCATATCAATTTCTGTCGATACTTGAATCGAATCACTAATTTACTTGGTTCCAATAACTGCACTAAGTTAGCATTTTATGAATAGAATACTTGCTCATTGGTTATAGATTTATTACCCTAACTGCAATTGATAACTATTATCATTGTCGTATTGGCTTTGGTATGATGTATAGGGTAATTTGATGAAAATAATAACAAGTCTGGCAGTCTTAGGGTTAGTGTGTTTTGCATCAGTGGCGAACGCGGCTGAAAAGTTAACGGTCTATTCCTACAGACAAGCCTTTCTTATTGACCCTATTTTGAATGATTTCACTAAAGAAACTGGCATAGACGTTGATGTGGTTTTTTCAAAAAAAGGGATTGCTGAAAGAATGATGAGAGAGGGGAGGCTTTCTCCTGCAGATATCGTGCTCACTTCAGATTTTTACCGATTAATGGAGTTGGTTGATAAAAACCTTGTTGTGCCGGCATCCAGTGACCTACTCAAGAAAAATATTCCAGCTCAATATCGCTCTCCTGATGATAATTGGTATGCCCTTACCATGCGGGTGCGCAATATCTACTCTTCAAAAGATCGACTTGGTAAATTAAATATAAACTATGAAGATTTAGCCGATCCTAAGTTCAAAGGAAAGATTTGTACTCGTAGTGGTAAACACCCTTACAACATCTCTTTAATTGCTTCGATGATTGCTCACCATGGCGAGGCTGAAACTAAGGCTTGGTTAACGGGTTTAAAAGCAAACTTAGCGCGTAAGCCTCAAGGGAACGATCGTGGCCAAGTGAAAGCGGTTAAAGAGGGGTTGTGTGATATCGCTATCGGCAATAGTTACTATTTAGGGAAAATGCTGCAAGATCCTAAGCAAGTACCTTGGGCTGAAGCGGTCGAGATTAACTTTCCAAATCAAGATAACGTCGGTTCACATATCAATGTTTCAGGTATGGCCTTGGCTAAACATTCTCGCAATAAAGAGAATGCACTTAAATTGATGGAGTATCTTTCTGGCAATAAAGCACAACAAGTTTATGCCGAAGTGAATATGGAATACCCAGTCAATGAAGCCGTAGAACCCTCTGCTTTAGTCGCTTCATGGGGAGAGTTCAAAGCAGATAACTTGCCTATTTATAAGCTTGCTGAATTTCATCATGTAGCCGTTAAGATGCTCGATGAAGTGAAATTTGATCTATAACGATATCCTTGCATCTTCTCAGTGAGAAGGTGAATACTCTCATATGGTCTAAGAGGCTTCCTTTGCAGGAAGCCTTTATCTTAATCGTTCTTATTTAAGTTTAAATTTAGGTTTGTAGTGGATAATACTGCGACAAACACTCGTGGAAAAGTTGATGATTTTAGGTTTATCTAGACGTTGGTCCCTGATTGGCTATCTTATTGCCTCGGTGATCACGCTTCCACTTGTGGCTATTCTTATTCAAGCCGCTCTTCCTGCTGAATCTGTTTTCGGACACCTTCTTGACACCGTGTTACCTACCTATATCAGCAATACCTTATTCTTGATGTTTTGGGTGTGTCTGGGGGCGATACTCATCGCAACGCCCGCCGCGTGGTTAGTGGCAAAATGCTACTTTCCGGGGCGTGGCATATTTCAATGGGCACTGTTGTTACCACTGGCGATGCCTGCTTATGTCGTGGCTTATGTCTATACCGATCTACTTGATTATGCAGGGCCAGTTCAGGGGGCTCTGCGCCATTTCTTTGGTTGGTTAACCCCGCAAGATTACTATTTTCCCGAGGTTCGGAGCTTAGGCGGAGCTTCTATAATGTTGGCTCTGGTTCTGTTTCCCTATATCTATTTGTTAGCGCGAACCGCGTTTATGGAGCAGTCTGCGAGTTTGCAACATGCCTCGCGAGTCATGGGGTGTGGGCCATGGCAGAGCTTTTGGCGTTTGAGCCTGCCGATGGCAAGGCCAGCACTGGCTGTTGGCGTTTCTTTAGTTGCAATGGAAACCGTCGCTGACTTTGCGACGGTCAGTTACTTTGCTGTGCCGACATTGACCACAGCGGTTTACGATACTTGGTTGGGGTACGGCAGTTTGTCGGCGGCAGCTAAGTTATCTGCAATCATGTTACTTGTGGTTTTCTCGATGATAGGTTTTGAGCGATTTGCTCGTAGAAAACAACAACTGTTTCAAAAACAAAGCGGAGAAAAACAGAGTATTTTGTACTCTCTTAAGGGAGTGAAAGCTTTCTTGGCAACCGGCTATTGCTCTCTTTTATTATTTGCCGCTTTTGTACTGCCGTTTATTATCTTACTCAACTATGCATGGCATTACTTTGATGAAAGCTGGCATGCTGAGTTCTGGGAGTATAGTTTTAACAGCTTCTATATTTCGGTTATCGTGAGTATTATCGCGGCATTACTCGGTATTGTGCTGATGTTTATCAGCCGTGTGAGCCCCAGAAAAACAGATCTTCTCCCTTCGCGTTTATCTTCTACTGGTTATGCGCTGCCAGGCACCGTGCTGGCGATAGGTATCTTGGTGCCGCTGACTTATCTTGATTTTGCGGTTAACGATCTTTATGAATATATGGGGCAACTAGGTCCTGGGTTGATATTTACGGGCAGTGTTTTCGTGCTTATTTTTGCATTTACAATTCGTTTTTCTGCTATCGCTATCGGCAGTGTGGAAAACAGTTATAAACGTATCTCTCCTTCGTTGGACATGGCAGCAATGACCATGGGATTGAAGCCAGGTTTGCTGCTTTGGCGAGTGCATTTACCTCTGTTAAAAAAAGGCATATTTGCGGGCATGTTACTGGTGTTTATCGAGTGTATGAAAGAGCTACCTGCGGCGTTACTCTTGCGTCCTGTGGGGTTTGAAAATCTGGCAACATATGTATTTCAGTTTGTGTCCGATGAACAGCTAGAACATGGAGCCTTGGCTGCGATAGTCATTGTCTTAGTTGGTCTAGTTCCGCTTATTTTCCTTAATCGCTCGCTGGAGCAGCAAGGATAGTTTGGAGTTGAGTTTGATGGTTTATGTATCCCGGAGCAGGTCTGTATGTCAACGTTAAGTATCAAAGGTGTTCATAGTGATTATCATGGATTACAGGTTCTCAAAGGGCTAGACCTCACTCTTAATAAAGGTGAGATTGCTGCGTTATTGGGGCCGAGTGGCTGTGGGAAAACCACTCTTTTGAGGGCAATAGCTGGATTACAATTGCTCAGCCAGGGTGAGATCAGTATCAATAACAGAGTGCTTTCAGGGCCAGAAGTGTTTGTTCCAAGCGAGCAGCGTGGCGTGGGGATGATATTTCAGGATTACGCGCTATTTCCTCACCTGAATGTAGCTGACAATATACTCTTCGGGGTTAAAAGCGTGGCTAAAGATATACGTAAACAGCGCCTTAATGAGATGCTGTCTTTAGTTAAGCTTGAGGGGTTAGGTGAGCGTTTCCCCCATGAACTTTCTGGTGGTCAGCAACAGCGAGTGTCTATTGCACGTGCTCTAGCCTATGAACCTGAACTTTTGTTGCTTGATGAACCCTTTTCAAATATCGATGCAAAGGTTCGTGGTGAGATGATGCTGGAGATCCGCACTATCTTAAAAGAGAGTAATGTCAGTGCCGTTTTTGTGACTCATAGTAAAGATGAAGCGTTTGTTTTTGCTGATAAGCTCGCACTGTTTAAAGAGGGGCAGATAGTGCAATACGGTACCGCAGAGGCGTTATATGCTTCACCTATCGATAAGTATGTCGCAGATTTCTTAGGTCAGTGTAACTACCTTCCTGCAGTCGTGAGTACGTGTTCTAGTGTCGAGACGCCTTTGGGGACGTTGAATAGTACATCAAGGTTACCTTTTACTGTCGGTTACCAAGGGGAGGTGATGTTAAGGCCACAACAGCTTGAGATCACAGCCGATGAAGCAGGTGAGGGGGTCATTATCGATCGACGTTTCTTAGGCAGTGTTTGCCATTATCAAGTCAAAATTGCTCAATCAAGTTATCAAATTAACAGTTTGAACGGTCAGTTTATCCCTGGTCAGCGAGTCTCGCTCACAACATCAGCTCACTCCTTAGTTATATTTTGATAACTAAATTCAACAATTACCTCTAGTCTTAGAGAGTGCCATTCTGCAGAAGTTATCGATGTTCTTTCTGTGGAGCACAACGCTTTTAGGCGTCATTTATATCATAGCTAAGTTTATTTCTGCAGATTTTCCTTAGAAAGTTAAGCAATTTCAGTTAGCTTGTGTAAGTGTGGTGCTAACTTTATGTTTTATACCAAAGGTATGAATTTAAATGACATTAACTGTGCGTTAGTTAATATCATTAAAATCTAAAATTGTTGATAATACTGCCGATAATGAATTAATGTTAAAAAGGTGGTTAAGAGATGGGTGATCAGTTTATGCCTCGTGAACAGTTAGGCGTGTGTGCTGAAGGTAACTTACACAGTGTGTATTTAATGTTTAATGCTAATGATGGTATTGAATCTCAACTACGACCTTGTTTAGCTAATGTGGCTCAATATATTCATGAGCTCAGCGATCAATATGCTGATAGTGCGCTTAATGGGTTTATTGCCGTTGGTGCCAACTATTGGGATAGCTTGTATTCAGCTAGTCGTCCTGCTGAGCTGAAACCTTTTCCAGCTAGGAGTGCTGATAACCGTGATGCGCCAGCTTTAGAGTATGATCTTTTTGCCCATATTCGTTGTGACCGTTTAGATATATTGCATTTGGTTGCCAACGAGGTATGTCAAATGTTTGAAGGTTTAGTTGAATTAGTCGATGAAGAGCGAGGCTTTCGCTTTATGGATAATCGAGATTTAACTGGCTTTGTCGATGGCACTGAAAACCCTAAAGGTCGCAACCGACAACAAGTGGCATTAGTGGGCGATGAAGATATCGTGTTTAAGTCTGGTAGCTACGTGCATGTGCAAAAATTTGCTCACAATCTGAGTAAATGGCATCGATTACCTCAGAAGAAACAAGAAGATATTATCGGGCGAACTAAGCATGATAATATTGAGTACGCATCAGCTGACAAGCCCTTAACCAGTCATATCAAGCGAGTAAACCTTAAAGATGCTCAAGGTAACTCGATGGAGATTTTGAGGCAAAGTATGCCTTATGGCTCAGTTAAAGAGCAGGGGCTTATGTTTATTTCGAATTGTCGAAATTCAGAAAACTTTGAACAGATGCTTCATAGTATGGTGTACGGCGATGAAGAGGGAAATCATGATCACCTGCTTCATTTTACCCAAGCATTAACAGGTTCATCTTTCTTCGCCCCTTCGTTAGACTTTATGGAAAAAGCGGCAAACTAACTCAATACTTTGTTTTTCTCATACTAAAACGCACCTCTTAAAAGGTGCGTTTTGTGTTGTATAGTTGCTCCTTCAGTGAAGGAATAGAGTGTCGATGAGGTCTATCGATTCTCTTTAAAAGCCTGCATTAAATTGATGGGGGTTAGCTGGAAAAGTTAAATAAAGATTTAACGGTTGCTAAGGTTTTAGCTATCTCTTGGATATTTGATGGTGTGATGAAAATAGTATCATCACCGGCTATCGTACCGAGTATGCCTTCAGGTTTACCTATCGAGTCAAGTAGACGGGCGATAAGTTGGGCGGCTCCGGGACTGGTTCTTACTACAATCATTGCTTGGTTATGATCGACATCTAAGACTAGATTCTTGAGTGGACTACCTGCAGTAGGTACACCAAGTTCTGCCGGAAGGCAGTAAACCATCTCTTGCTTAGCATTTCGGGTGCGAACAGCCCCAAACTTACTTAGCATTCTTGAGACTTTAGACTGGTTAATATTGTTATAACCTTCAGCTTGAAGGGCGAGAACTATTTCACTCTGAGAACCAAAGCGTTCTTCTTTCAAAATGGATTTAAATGTCTTTACAAGTTCGTCTTGAGATTTGTTTGCCTGCATAATTTTTTATTCTATATTCAAAAAACGTAATTATTTTGAATATTGTAGCCGTTTTTGTCAACAAATACTCGGCTTTCGTGAATAATAATGCACCTTATACTTAGAAAGGCAGCTGTCATGGGAATAGTTGATATTAGTTTTCGATGTTTTAAGGTGAAAAATTTGATTTCAAGCTTGTAATGTATCGGCTTTAGACTATTTATTAATCACAAAGATAATAAAAACCTAACCACGACTAAGGGATAATTGAATTTTTTCTGTGATTACAGTAATGTTGCCGCATCTGGAAAATGGATTCGTATCACAAAACATCTAAGAAATGACGGAGATAACTATGAAAGTTGCTGTACTTGGTGCTGCTGGTGGTATTGGGCAAGCTCTTGCCTTACTACTAAAAACGCAATTGCCTGCCGATTCTAAACTCTCACTATATGATATCGCTCCTGTAACACCTGGTGTTGCTGTTGACCTTAGCCATATCCCTACAGCTGTTGAAGTAAAAGGTTTTGCTGGTCAAGATCCTTCACCAGCCCTTGAAGGTGCAGATGTTGTTTTAATCTCAGCTGGTGTAGCTCGTAAACCAGGAATGGATCGCTCAGATCTATTTAACATTAATGCCGGAATCGTTAGAAACTTAGTTGAAAAGTGTGCTGCAACTTGTCCAAACGCGCTAATCGGTATTATTACAAACCCAGTTAACACGACAGTGGCAATCGCTGCTGAAGTACTTAAAGCTGCGGGTGTATATGATAAGAATCGTTTGTTCGGTATTACCACACTTGATGTTATCCGTTCTGAGACATTCGTTGCTGAAGCCAAAGGTCTAAACGTTGCTGACGTGACTGTTAACGTTATCGGCGGACACAGTGGTGTGACTATTCTTCCACTTCTTTCTCAAATTGAAGGCGTAAGCTTTACTGATGAAGAAGTTGCAGCACTCACGACTCGTATTCAAAATGCAGGTACAGAAGTTGTTGAAGCTAAAGCCGGTGGCGGCAGTGCAACACTTTCTATGGGCCAAGCAGCTTGTCGCTTTGGTCTTGCGCTTGTTCGTGGTCTTCAAGGTGAAGAAAACGTTGTTGAATGTGCCTATGTTGATGGCGGCAGCGAGCACGCTGAATTCTTCGCTCAACCAATCTTGCTTGGTAAGAAAGGTGTAGAAAAAGTACTGGCTTATGGCGACGTGAGTGAGTTCGAAGCAAATGCGCGTGACGCGATGCTAGATACTCTAAAAGCTGATATTAAGCTTGGTGTCGAATTCGTTAAGTAATAATGATTATCTGATTGAAATTTGATAATAAAAAAGGAGCCAATAGGCTCCTTTTTTGTACATGGATGTACTTATCCCCGATCGCATGGATAGCGACTGAGGGGGTTTGTACATGGCAGGAGATGTTCCTTCATTTCTGTGCATTTCTATCATCCCTGATAGTCAGAGTACTTCCCCCCGATCGCTGGGCACCTGAAATGTTCCCTACATTTCTTGGCATTCCCTACATCCTGTACGTCAAAGCGATTGAGGGGATTTATGTTTGGCAATCTATATAAAACTAATGGTTACGAGCTACAGCTATTTTAGCCAGCGATATAAGAGCTTGCTTGTAGTCGGTATCAGGAAGTATAGAAAGTGCCTCTATGGCTTTAGCAGACTCTTCCTGAGCACGTTTGTAAGTATATTCAAGTGCACCACAATTACCGAGTGCTGCTAATATAGGTTCAATACTATCTGTACCGTCCCCTTTTTCAATCGCGGTACGGATCAACTGCTTCTGCTCATCAGTGCCATGAGACATAGCATAAATAAGTGGTAGCGTGGGTTTACCTTCAGCAAGGTCATCACCGATGTTCTTACCTAACTCTTCAGTGTCAGCCGTATAATCAAGTAGATCATCAGTTAGTTGGAACGCCGTGCCTAGGTATTTCCCATAACAGGCTAACGCTTCTTGGATATCATTAGGACTATCGGCAAGAACGCCTGCTAAACGGGTTGCCGCTTCAAAAAGCTTGGCCGTTTTGCAGTAGATCACCCGCATGTAGCTCTCTTCAGTTGTATTTGGGTCATTACAGTTCATTAACTGTAAGACTTCGCCTTCGGCTAATACATTGGTTGCATCGGCGAGTACTTCAAGAATCTCCATGCTGCCTAATTCGGTCATCATTTGAAATGAGCGGGTGTAAAGGAAATCACCAACTAGAACACTTGCACTATTTCCAAAAAGGGCGTTTGCGGTTTCTCTGCCACGGCGTAAAAGAGATTCATCGACAACATCATCATGTAAGAGTGATGCGGTGTGGATAAACTCTATAATAGCGGCAAGCTTCAGGTGATCCTCACCTTTATAGTCAACGGCACGTGCTGCTAAAATTGATAGAAGGGGGCGCATACGCTTGCCGCCACCATTAATAATGTAAAAGCCCAATTGGTTTATCAGGGCAACATCAGATTCTAGTTGTTTGTATATTAGCTTATTAACGTTGTTCATATCGTTATCGGCTAACTGACGAATGGCGTTCAAATCCATAGAAAGGCTCTGGTTGGTGGGGGAGTCCTATATATAGGCGCCCCACTTATGGCTTAAATGTTATAATGTTGGGATTCTACCTAAAAATAAGCGCTAAGGCATCACTAGAAGCCGATACTGAGAGTAATTCCGGTCTTTTTTTATTCTTATTGAATTAGGGCTTGTCAGCTTAGAATTCTTAGCGTAAACTCCGCGACCATTGTCATTAAAGCTTTTATACACCCCTGCCTCATCAAATGAGCCGGGTGATAGAAAAAAATCGGAGTGAAATAGCTATGTACGCTGTTTTTCAAAGTGGTGGAAAGCAACATCGTGTTGCTGAAGGCCATACTGTTCGTCTAGAAAAATTAGAAGTCGCTACAGGCGAAACTGTTGAGTTTGACCAAGTTCTTTTGGTTGCTGACGGTGAGACTGTTCATGTTGGTGCACCTTTAGTTGCAGGTAGTAAAGTTGTTGCTACTGTAGTTAGTCACGGTCGTGCTGACAAAGTAACTATTGTTAAGTTCCGTCGTCGTAAGCATCACGACAAAAAAATGGGCCACCGTCAGTGGTTTACCGAAGTTAAAATTACAGCTATCAACGCTTAATTAGGAGTTCTAACTCATGGCACATAAAAAAGCTGGCGGTTCTACTCGTAACGGCCGCGATTCAGAAAGTAAACGTCTTGGTGTAAAGCGCTTTGGTGGCGAATCAGTTCTTGCTGGTAACATCATTGTTCGTCAACGTGGTACTAAATTCCACGCTGGTGTAAACGTAGGGATTGGTCGTGACCACACTCTATTCGCTTTGACTGACGGAAAAGTTAAGTTCGAAGTTAAAGGTCCTAATAACCGTAAGTTTATTAGCATCGAAGGCTAATCATTAGCTAACGCTAAGATTGCTTGTTAAAGCCCCGCCTTTGGTGGGGCTTTATTGTTTATGGTAGAAATTTTTGGCTACATGAATCACAAAGAAGTATAATTCTTTTATTCTGTGGTGCCCGGAGTAGGTATGAAGTTTGTCGATGAAGCTGTGATCAGAGTTGAAGCTGGTGATGGTGGTAGTGGTTGCGTCAGTTTTAGACGTGAGAAATATGTACCCGATGGCGGCCCAGATGGCGGCGACGGTGGTGATGGTGGCAGTGTATATCTGCAAGCTGATGAAAGTTACAACACGCTAATTGATTTCCAATTTGAGCGTTTTCATCTTGCTGAACGTGGAAAGAATGGCCGCGGTCGTGATTGTACTGGACATGGTGGTGAAGACTTAGTGCTAAGCGTCCCTGTCGGTACCCGTGCTATTGACGAAGAAACTCATGAGTCTCTTGGTGATCTGACTTACCATGGTCAGAGAATGTTAGTCGCAAAAGGCGGCTTCCACGGAATGGGTAATACTCGTTTTAAGAGCAGTACTAACCGTGCGCCAAGACAAAAGACTTTAGGTACACCAGGTGAAGTGCGTAGCTTAAAACTTGAGCTAATGTTGCTTGCTGATGTGGGCCTTTTAGGTATGCCGAATGCGGGTAAATCGACCTTTATTCGTGCAGTGTCGCGCGCGAGACCTAAAGTTGCTGATTATCCGTTCACGACGTTAGTGCCTAATCTTGGTGTTGTTAACCCAAGACACGGTCAAAGTTTTGTGATTGCTGATATTCCTGGTCTTATTGAAGGTGCTGCTGATGGTGCAGGTCTAGGTGTTCAGTTCTTGAAGCATCTTGAACGTTGCCGTGTACTACTGCATATTTTAGATATTGATCCTATTGATGGATCAGATCCGGTTGAATCTGCACGTGCTATTGTTGCTGAACTTGAGAAGCACTCACCAAAATTAGCGGGTAAGCCGCGTTGGTTAGTGATAAACAAGACAGACCTAATGCTTGAAGATGAACTTAAAGAGCGCGTTGCACGCGTTGTTAAAGAGCTAGAGTGGGAAGGTGATGTTTACACTATTTCAGCCTATAACCGTGAAGGTACTGAGGCATTAAGCCTTAAGTTAATCGACTTTATTGATGCACTTCCACCAGAGGAAGAGGTTGATAAAGAAGCTGAAGTCGAATTCAAGTGGGATAATTACCATGAGAATGCTAACGAATCATTGAATGAAAACTACGTTGCAGATGACGACGATGATGATGACTTCGACGATGATGATTATGACGTGAAGGTTATCTACCAAAGATAATACTGATCCTCTTATCTACCACGATTGAGATGATTTTTTTGAGATTAGTGTGTACGCAGATACTCAAAATGATATAACTCGGCAAGTTGTCCGAGTGGCTCAACTATTGTTGGCCTATGGCGCTGAATCTGAGCTTGTCGAAGAGATAAGCCAGCGCCTTGGCCATGCTTTGGGCTTAGCTAGCGTTGAAATCTCCATCTCCTCAAACTCCCTCGTGTTAACCAGCTTAGTTCATGGACGTTGTATCACGACCACTCGTAGGATCCGTGAGCACGGCATCAATATGACCATTATTTGTGAGCTTCAGCGGATATGCTTACTCACAGAGAAGGGTTTGTATGGCATCAGAGAGGTGAGAAAGCGAGTTTCTCGTATCGAACCTAAAACCTATCCAAAACGTTATTTAGTGCCCATGATAGGTTTATCCTGTGCAAGTTTCTGCCATCTGTTTGGTGGTGATGTCGCAGCTTGTTTTATTACCTTCATCGCCTCCTCAATCGGCATGTTTGTCAGATTATCCATTGCTAAACACCATTTTAATCTATTACTTAATTTTGCTGTTACTGCTTTCGTGACGACGTTAATAGCGCAAATTGGGTATCATTTTGATTTAACCGATACACCTAAATTGCCTATGGCGGCGAGTGTATTGATGTTGGTGCCAGGCTTTCCAATGATCAATGCTATTTCGGATATGGTGAAAGGTCATTTGAGTGTCGGGATTTCTCGTTGGGGTCATGCGACTTTGCTGACTGTCTCATCCGTTATCGGGATAACAATCTCAATGCAGCTAGGTGGGCTTCTCCTATAATGGAACTCATTTTAAAATTACTTAATGATGCATTCTTTTCAGCCATACCAGCAGTAGGCTTTGCGATGGTGTTCAATGTGCCTAAGCGTTTTTTGCCTTACTGTGCTATTGCGGGTGCTTTGGGTCATAGTTGTAGAACGCTACTATTACATTTTAATTTGCCAATAGAGTGGGCAACCTTTATTGCAGCTGCGCTGGTTGGTTTAGTGACGATCGGTTTTGCAAAGCGTCATCTGGCACCGCCGTTAATGTACGCGGTAGCGGCGATCATTCCCATGATCCCTGGAACCTACGCTTTTAATACGGTTATCGCCTTAGTTCAGTTAACTGCACAGTCTGAAATCAGCGCTGAACTCACTTCTGCCGTTATCAGTAACGGTTTAAAGACCGTCTTTATATTGGGAGCGTTGTCGGTAGGGCTTGCGATGCCGAGTTTACTCTATTTTAGATCCAGACCTGTGATATAACCTTTCAGAATGAAAGCTTTAGCCTCTAAGTCAATCAATAATAACTCCCAGGAGATAACATGCAAATAGCCCTAATAGCCGCGATGGCTAATAATCGCGTCATAGGAAAAGGTAACCAGATGCCATGGCATCTTCCTGAAGATCTTCGCCACTTTAAAGCGATGACATTAGGTAAGCCTATTGTGATGGGCCGTAAGACTTTCGATTCTATTGGTAGACCACTTCCAGGACGTCATAACATTGTGATTAGTCGTCAAGAAGGGTTAGTTATTGAAGGGACAACCTGTGTGACCTCTTTTGAAGCAGCCAAAAAAGCAGCTGGTGATGTCGATGAGCTAGTAGTGATTGGTGGTGGGCAACTCTACGCAATGACCATAGGCATTGCTGACAAGCTGTATTTGACTGAGATTGACCTCGAGGTTGAAGGGGACACCTTTTTCCCTGAGTGGGATGATGGCACTTGGCTTATAAATGTTCAGGAAAGTGCTGTAAATGATAAAGATTTGGGTTATCGCTTTATAGAATTGGTAAAAAAATGTTAAGTTACAGTGCTTGCTATGATTTTGGGTAGTGAGTGCGGCTGACACCCTACAGGTACTCCGCGAAAAACATAATAGATTAATAAAAATATTAAAGGAGTACATGATGCGCCTGTTGCCTATATCGATAGCTGCTATTATTGCAGCATCAAGCTATACGCTTCCTGCCCATGCCAATGATCAACTTGCAGCTAATATCTGCAACTATGTTCAAGCTGACGATAAGAATAGATTACGAAAGAAACTAAAAGAGAACCGTGTTAAGTTGCGGAACATCTATTCTGGTATCTCTTGCAATGGTGATAGTTTGTTGCGGACAGCCATTAAAAGTGGCTCTGACAAAGTAGGAACCTTTGTAGCAAAACGCTTGTCAGTCTCTGATCTTCAAGCTAGTGAAGCCGATGGCATTAGTATTAATGCTTGGGCTGAAGCAAAAGGCCATAGCGCGAGTGCAATTAACATTGCGATTAAAGAGCGTTTAGCTGGCGGATAAGCTTGTACAACGTTATTTGTATTAAAAAAATACCGGACAATTGTCCGGTATTTTTTTAGTTTTTATTGATAGAAGTCGCTTTATATTAAACTTTAAACTCACCTACTGATGCTTGAAGTTCTTCAGCCAGCATCGCTACCTGATGACTAGACTGTGCTGTTTGATCAGCTCCAGAAGCGGTCTCTTCAGAAATCGATGCGATGTGTTCTAGCATTTCAGATACCTGCTGACTCACTAAGCTTTGCTCTTGAGCTGCATGGGCAATATGAGTACCAGAATCATGGGCTTTATGAACAGCCTCACTGATACTTGTGAGAGCAATATTGGCTTGTTCGGTTTTATCGACACAAGAACTGGCCTGACTACGGCCTAACTCCATCACTGATACCGCTTCTTGCGTTCCTGCCTGCAGGACTTGGATCATCTGTTGAATTTCTTGGGTAGAGTCTTGAGTTCTCGAGGCTAGGTTTCGGACTTCATCGGCGACGACGGCAAATCCACGGCCTTGTTCACCAGCTCGTGCAGCTTCAATTGCGGCGTTTAATGCGAGTAGGTTAGTCTGTTCTGCAATGCCACGAATAGTGTCAAGAATTGAGCCTATGGAAGCACTATCAGTATGCACCTTGTTAATCACTATGCCTGCTTTGGCTACTTCATCAGCTAGCGCCTGAATAGTATGCTTATTCTCATCAGCAATGGTGCGCATATGCTGTGCTTCATCGTCTGCCTGCTTAATTTGTAGTAGCGCTTCATCGGCGCTGCTGGTGACTTGCTGGGCACTTGACGTTAATTGAGTCGTTGCAGTGGCGACTTGATCGACTTGGCTCTTTTGTTCTTGAATACTGGCGGTTGTTTGAGTTGTGATAGCTGACGTTTCTTCTGCTGCAGCTGCAAGTTGATTCGAGCGGTCTAAAATGCCTTGTATTAATTCTCTAAGGCTATCAACCAGGCGGTTGCAGTTACGGGATAGCTCGGAAAATTCATCATGACCCGAGTCGTCTAGTTTATGAGTCAAATTGCCAGAGGCTAAAATATTAAGCGCGGTGTTGATCTTATTTAATGAGCGTTTCAGCGGAATAGTAACCGCAGAGCTCACGCCAATCGACACAAAAATAACAATGACAATAAGAATGATGGTATTAAAACTCGCTGAATCAATACCTTCAATTGCTTTATTACTGATTTGTGCAGAAACAGTTTCTACTTTTTTAATCAGTTCATCCATGCTGCCGTTAACATTATCAACATCTCTGTTAACCTTGCTAAGTAACTGTTGTGCCGATGATTCAAAGTTAAGCTGACGTCCTTTCATCGCTTGCATAGAGCCACTACCACTTAACATGGTAAAGACTTTATTCGCTTCAGTATTAATATCGGCCATTAGTGTTGTATCAACAACACCATCCCAGTGACGGGTAACATATTCCAGTTTACTCTTAGCTTCATTGATCAAGTAATCGAGTTCTTTAGATATGGTGTCAAATTGAGAGTGTGACGTGCTGTTTATGAGGTCATAGTTAGTGCTGACGATACTGCTGAGACTATTATCAATATTGCCAGCAGTGGCAGCTATCTCTTGATCGGTTAAATCTTCACTGGTCTCCAGATCCATAAGGTCTAGCAGGAGTGAGGCTGTATCATCAGCGGCTTCTTCTAAACGCTCTAATTTGGAGACTAATTTCTCTTGTGTAACCAGCGAGTTTTCTCGCGTGATCATCATTTTATTGCTTTCAGCAGCAAAATCTTGATAGTTAGTTCTTAGTGTCGCAATAATACTGGTAAAGTCAGCTTCTTGTTGCGATGCCACAAGTCTTGAAATGTTATTGAGCTCAGAGTTGAAAGATTGGTTATGCTCGGCAAATTTGGACTTCAAGGCGGGGATTTTAGTCGATTGAGTTGAATAGTAAGCGAGTAATACCTGCTTTTCCTGAATCGAAAGATCTTTAATTAAGTGACTGGTAGATTCTATAGCAGGTAAGCTGAGTTCTTGTAATATCTGAGTGCTAGTTTTGAGCTCACTGTTTGTCAGTAAAGAGGCGCCTCCCAAAGTGATTAAGAGTAAGGTTACTACACTAAACCCGCCAATAACTCTTGTGGCGACATTCAATTTCATAGGGTGCTCCATTATAAATTTTATTATTATTCCCTAGTAATGAATAATTAGTTCAGTTACTTGAATATTGACTAACAACTGTTAACGTATCGGCTAACATTCGAGTTAGTTTAACTCTTTTTTAACTTATTTTGGGTAATTTTTTCATCCTTCTCTAGATGCCATAGTGTTAGGTACTCTCCCCAACAACATCCTGTATCTAATGCTTTTATTCTTGTAGAGCTCACTTCGCCCATCACTGCTGCCCAATGTCCAAAGACCAAAGTATGGCTTTGGTTAATTTTCCCCTCAAGAGCGAACCAGGGAGTCAAGTCTGGATCTTTACATTCGGCAGGGGAGACCTTACATTCAAAATCGAGCCGTCCATCACTGTGTAAAAAACGCATTCTTGTTAATGCATTGATACAGTAAATTCTCTTTTCTAATTCGCCCATTTCAAGATGCCACTGGTTTGAACCCGAGGTGTACATTTTCGTGAGTAGGTTTTCAACATAATAGGCCGATTGGAGGGCTTGAGTGACACGCAGGCTTTCTGCTCTTAACGTATTCAGATCCCATTGAGGTGGAACACCTGCGTGGCTCATTATAATCTTGTACTCAGGTAATTCCTGATGAAGCGGTTGATGGCGTAGCCAACCTATTAAGGAGTTAATCTCTGATGAATCAAGTAAAGCCTCTAGTTTGTCCTTTGGATTTGCTCTTTTAACCTTGGCGTGAACAGCCATTAAGTGCAGATCATGGTTCCCCAGAGACACATTTGCAGCGCCATCGAGTTGCTGGAAGTACTTCAATGTGGGGAGAGAGCCGGACCCTCTCGCAACTAAATCGCCAACTGCCCACAGCTGATCCTGTGATGGGTTAAAATCGACTTTAGACAACAGCTGCATGAGTTCGTCATAGCATCCTTGAATATCGCCGACAAAATAGTTTGCCATCTCTTCTTTATCCTTATCAATCAATACTCTAATTGTACTGGGGAGGCGCGGGAAAGGAAATAAGTTTCAATCTTAGAAAAAATGACTTCAGTATGTAGAACTGAAATGTTTGAACACTATTTTTAGTGAAGTAATCCTGGAACAGAGAGTCTAAAGGGCGGTATTGTCGCGTTAAAAGCGGTTCCATCCTCAGTGACCATTCCATAGCTGCCTTCCATGACACCTAAGGGAGTTTCGAGCACTGTACCACTGGTATATTGGTAGGCGGTATCAGCTTCAATTGTGGGGGTTTCACCAACTACACCAGCGCCTTGAACTACGCTGAGATGTTGATTTGCATCGGTGATAGACCAGTGGCGGGTTTTTAACGTCACGGGATCTTTACCTAAGTTGATGATGGTGATTGTGTACCTAAACAGATATCTTTCATCATTGGGTGAGGATTGATCTTCGATATACTCTGTTTTAACTTCGATTTTTATTGAGGCTTCAAGTTCTGTCATGGATTTCCTTATAACAAAAAGGAGGGCAAGCCCTCCTAGATTTTGTAAATCATTTTAGAATTTAACACAGAGTTAAAATGAAGTAAGCGTATTTATTGCTTATCAATGACAAGATTTGCCATTGCAACATATTGCTGGACTGTGATCTGCTCAGGTCTGAGCGTCGCATCGATGCCTAACTCTGCAAATTCTTCATCAGAGATAATATGTTTAAGATTATTACGCAAGGTTTTACGGCGCATATTAAATGCCGTGGTCGTTAGATGTCTTAGTTGATCGACATCTTTACATGGCCAAGGCTTCACTTTAAATGGCACGAGACGAACGACAGCTGAGTCAACTTTAGGTGCAGGTGTAAAGCTTCCTGGCGGTACTTCAAGTACAGGCATAACCTGACAATGATACTGCGCCATGACGGTCAAACGACCATAGGCTTTTGTTCCTGGGCTGGCAGAAAGCCTAAGAACGACCTCTTTTTGCAGCATGAAGTGCATGTTCTCAATCTGTTCTGCGAAGTCGAATAGATGGAACATGAGTGGCGTAGAGATGTTGTATGGCAAATTACCAAACACCTTCATCTGACGGCCTTCTTCTACAAGCTGGCTGAAATCAAACTTAAGCGCATCTCCTTGGTGAATATCCAACTTATCTTTTAATGTTGGGTGTTCACGCAAACGCGCTACTAGATCTTTATCCAGTTCAACCACTGTCAGTTTGTCGATACCACTGGCTACAGGCTCGGTTAATGCCGCTAGGCCCGGACCAATTTCAACCATGACATGATCGTTATCTGGAGAGATAGCGCCAACAATGCGATTGATAATATTGTGATCGGTCAAAAAGTTTTGTCCGAAACGCTTTCTGGCCGTGTGGCCTAAATGTACTTTATTGCTCATTACTTATTTCAACTACTCAGTTTTTGCTGCCAAATCTATGGCTTTATTTAGTGCACAGACAAAGCTACCTATGTCTGCTTGACCTGTTCCGGCGAGTTCAAGTGCAGTACCATGATCTACCGAAGTACGAATGTAAGGAAGCCCTAAGGTGATATTCACCGAGCTACCGAAACCTTGCGATTTAAGGACTGGCAAACCTTGATCATGATACATAGCAAGTATGACATCGGCGTCATCTAAGTACTTACTTTGAAAGATCGTGTCTGCTGGTAACGGGCCGACTAGGCTAATGCCTTCGGTTCGCATTTCCTCTAAGGCAGGAATGATAACATCTATCTCTTCGCGCCCTAGATGCCCATCTTCGCCTGCATGAGGATTGAGTCCGCATACATATATTTTGGGTTGTTTAATGGCAAACTTATTCACTAAATCAGTATGCAATATTTTAATAATTTGACGCAGTCGATCACGCGTAATCGCTTTTGACACATAGGCCAATGGAATATGAGTGGTGACTAAAGCGACTTGCAAGTTCGGTGCTGCCAGCATCATTACAACATCTTGGCAATTGGCTTGATGTGCAAAAAACTCAGTATGACCACTAAAGGAGATACCGGCTTGGTTGATGATGCCTTTATGAACTGGACCGGTAACCACGGCATCAAACTCACCGTTCATGTTCTTCTCGCCGGCATAGCTCAGAGTCTGCACTACATAGGCACTATTTTGCTCATTCAGTTGGCCGCATTTAGCCTCAGCATTGAGTGCAAATGGTGCCAAAGTTAAGGTACCAGCTTCTTGGGCTTTTGGCGCAAGACTTGGTTGGTAAGGCTTAAGCTGTAGCGGAAGCCCGAGCATTTTGGCCCGAGAGGTTAACAGTTCAGGATCCGCACAAACAACTAGCTCAGCAGGCCAAGCCTGCTGAGCTAGTTGGATAACTAAATCTGGACCAATCCCGGCTGGTTCGCCTGGGGTGATGGCTATTCGTTTAGTCGTCAATATATTTAGCCTCGATTAAAATAGGTTTTAACATCCAATTAATTCTTGAGGGCAATAGTAACAGATTTAGCTATTACTATTCGCCTCGATTCTTCTCAGGTTCGAAGACTTCGATATACGCTTCAGCTCTCATCTCATCAAGCCAGTTTTGTAACTCTTCATTAAACTTACGACGGAAGATGAGCTGATGTGCTCTATTGGTATTAAATTTGTCCGTAGCATCTGTCTTACGGCGCTCTTCAAGCTGCACTATATGCCAACCATGACTTGAACGGAAGGGCTCGCTGATTTCATTTATCTCAAGTGCATTTAATGTTTGAGAGAACGCAGGAACATAGACACTTGGGTCAGCCCAGCCTAACTCACCACCTTTTGCCGCAGAGCCAGGATCTTCAGAGTATTGATGAGCCAGTGCTGCGAAATCGGCGTCACCAGAACGGATCTGAACCGCAAACTTTTCAAGCATGGCTTTAGCGCGTTCTTCTGACAGAATTGGCGAAGGCTTGACTAAGATATGTCTTGAACGGACTTCATCCACTTCTTTGGTTTCTAGACCTCGAGCATCTAATACCTTAATGATGTGAAAACCTGCTCCACTTCTAATGGGACCAATCACATCACCAGGCTTAGCACTACCCAGCACTTCAGCGAATAAGGTTGGCATCTCGTTGATGTTCATGTAGTCCCAAACACCACCTTCTAGGGCTTTAGGGCCTGAAGATGCTGCAATTGCAGTACGACGGAAGTCATCGCCATCTTTTACGCGTTTAAGCACGGTTTCAGCGCGCTTACTCGCTTTTTCAAGTTGTTCGCTGTTAGGGTTATTTGGTACTTCAATCAGAATATGTCCAATTTGGAATTCAACTTGTTCTAGACCCTTCTCTTCAATCATTTTAACTAAGTTATTGATTTCTTGAGGAGACACCTGAATACGGCGTTGAACCTGAATACGTTGTATTTCACCTAAGGTGATCTCTTCACGTAACTGCTCACGGTATTGATTCCAGCTCATGCCTTCTTGAGCGATTTTAACTTGCATCTGCTCAACGGTTAATTTTTGTTCTTTAGCGATATTGCCGATAGTTTGATCTAGCTGTAGGTCACCAATATGCAGGCCTATTCTATCGGCCATCTGCATCTGTAATCGCGTCATGATCAAACGTTCAATTACTTGTGTTCTAAGTGCACTGTCAGAAGGTAGGTCTTGGCCTGCCGCTGTGGCATTTGCTTTAACCGTTTTAAGCATGCCAGTGATTTCACTCTCTAGCAGGATACCTTCGTTAATCTGTACTGATACACGATCGAGGGGGGCACTTTGGGCTTGTACTGTATGGCTCATCGCCAGAGCAAGAAAAGCAAAAATCAAATGTTTACACGGTTTCATCCACAAAAATCCTTGGCATATTGATGTCAGGTGCAGCACCAAATGATGCTGACTTGATTCTATTATCATGATTGGACTCTAAGACCCGCTCATGGTTCATCTAAAATAAACTTATTTAATCTTATCGGGAGTCAATTCCCAGTCGCTGCTTAGTTTACCCGTTAGGTTTGGCGTTACTAGTTTTTCAGATAAAGCGGTTTACGATAGTTAAATAGACCATCGTTCAGCATATCTGATACACCTAATGGGCCAGAGCCACCGAGTCCTTTTATGACGAAGTTTAGGTAAAATCCGCTTTCAAAGAGTTCACGATTATCCAGCACCGGATTAAAGTTATCATCATAATTAGTTTTAATTCGATAATGGTAACTTAAGCGGACTGCCCAACAACATGATTCATACTGAAAACCAGTGTAGGTCTCTACACTTCGGCTTTCGTTAAGATCATAATACCAGTTACCTACTACATACCAGCTGTCGCTAATTGGCCAAGCTCCGCGCATACCTGCTTGAGAGATATTAACGGATTCATTGGTATTTGAGTTCAAGAGATCCGGTACATATCGATAACTAAACTGAAGTAATTTATTGGCACCAGGCCTAAAGTCGAGTGTCATCTCGCTCTTTTTGTTCTCACTCTGCTTAGTATCATACTGAATAGCGCCACTGACATACCAGTCTTTATACAACTTAGTGCTTAATTCAGCAGCAAGCACTGAGTTAGAGGTGTTCTCTTGGGTTAACCTGCTACTTGGTACTAAGGGATCACTAATCCCCACTTTACTGTCTTCAAAGTAGTAAATTTGTCCCAAGCTAAACTTAAATGCTTCCACATTATGTTCGTCAAATAAGCGAGTCGTTAAGCCGAGAGTGAGTTGGTTGGCATCGGCGATTCTATCGATACCTGAAAAGCGTCGATCACGGAAAAGACCAAAGTAATCATCTTGTATCATCGCGGTATCATAAATACCAATGTCGTCTTGGTCTTCATAGCCAACATATAAGTATTGAAATTGTGGTTCTAATGTTTGGCGATAATTTTCATTAAAATAGTCAGTAAAACGTTCGAAGTTGACCTGACCATGGACACGTACTTGTGGCAAGGTTCGGTTAACAAAGCTGGCTAATTCATCATTACCATTGGATTCATCAACGTCTTGCCAATAGTAGGTTTGGAGTAACTTGACTTCACTGGTTAGCGAGCCTGCAGGGCCATGAATTGGATAAGAAATACTGGGTTCAAAATTCAGACGCGTTGCCGTTGTGAAGCTACTGTCTTCATGTTGAAAGTTACTCGCTTCACTGGTCAATCCAAAATCTAAGCCATTCCAAAAATCTGGGGCGCGATAGTTAAGGCCTATCTGTGGCATCACCTGATAAGGCTTTTCATCTCCGCCTAACACTTTAATATTCTGTACTCGTGCGGTGACATCCCAATTTTGTTCGAAGTAGCTAATCTCACCGATGCGCGATATCTGATTATCAGTTGCGCGTTGCACATCCGAGTTGAGATCGTTGAAATAGTTGTTGTCTGATACGTTGGTGAAGTTAGCCATCACACGCCAATTTTCATTGATGGCACCTTTATGTTCCCAATGGTAAAGGTAACGATCAGGCGAGTCAGTCAGCATTTTATCGCTGCCGATGTACTCTAAGTTGAGTTGGCCTTGTTGGGACTCTCCTGCGAGATAGCGGAAATCACTCTTTAGGAATAGCCCTCGTGATGACATGTAATGAGGGGTTAATGTGAGGTCATATTCTGGAGAAATATTCCAATAATATGGCGTCGCTATTTCGACACCGTTGGTGGTACTGGTGCTTAATTCAGGGAACAGGAAGCCAGATTTACGTTTTTCAGATACCGGTATCGTCATATAGGGGATATAGAATACAGGAACGCCACCAATTTTTAACTTGGCATCCCAGAGCTCTCCCCACTCTTCAGTACTATCGATCTTGATCGTTTCAGCTTCGAGTAACCAAGAGGTGTCACCTGGAGGGCAGGTGGTAAAATTTGTCTTAGTCAGGTGCAGATTATTATCGGAAGTGATTTCGAGTTTTTCTGCGTCACCATGAATTTGTTGACCGTGCATCCAATACTGTGCGCCCCAAAGGGATGCACTATTGCTGCGCATTTCAGCAATGAGCGAGTCAGCTGTAATGGTGATCATCTGATCTTGAAATACGAGATTGCCATTGGCGTCTAAACGCTCATTCTTTTGATCTAATATCGCTTCATCGGCTGCAATATGGCGCTGACCTTGGCTGAATAATACATTGCCATTGAATGTCGCTTGTTTGCCCATTTCCGCTTCAGAGCGGTTAGATATAATTCGGATCTCTTGCTGTTCTAGTGCCGTTTGGTCATCGCTTGTTGGCGATAGACGGGGGACTGGAGGCTCGACGATACACTGTAAGCCAGCATCGATAGTTTGGGTCGAGTCTTCAGCCAAGACTAATTGGGGAAGTAGGCTTAGTGCCAATAAATAACGGATCTGCATCTTAAGTCGTTTAATATGATTTCTTAGTCTGGACAACAATAATTGAGGATAAATGTTGCCGATTTTAAGGCAACTCAGCTAAATATCAAGATTGAGCTTATTAGCTGATTCCATTTTGCTTTATAATAAAGCAATTTTTACATAAGAGCCATGAGGTGCCCTTGTCAGATCTAAGATTTCTTGCGTTAAATAGATGGCTAAAGCAACTTTTTAATACTGAAGTTAGAGCAATACTTATCTCTGGAGATGCGAGTTTTAGACGATACTTCCGTGTTGAGCACCAAGATAAGCGCTTTATCGTAATGGACTCTCCCCCTGAATTGATCAAAGTGCTTCCTTTTATTAAGTTAGCAAACGCTTATTCTGCAAAAGGAGTGAGTGTGCCTCAAGTTATTGAAATTAATATTGAAGAGGGTTTTTTACTGTTAAGTGACTTAGGCGATGTACAGTTACTATCGGTGTTGAATGAGGGCAACGTTGTCGATTATTACGGCCAAGCATTAGCGCTCTTAAATAAAGTGAGTTTAGTTACCGATAATGGTGAAACGTCTTTACCTTTATACGATGAAGCTTTTGTCCAATTGGAGTTAGATATTTTTTCTGATTGGCTGATAAAACGTCATCTTGGTCTCGAACTTGATGATTCAACCCAAGATATGCTGAAAATGACCTTTTCTCATCTTATCCAAAATGTTGAAGCTCAACCCAAAGTCGGCATGCACCGTGATTATCACAGCCGAAACATAATGCTGCAAAATGAGCAGCTACGGGTGATCGATTTTCAGGATGCTGTACTTGGGCCTATCACCTATGATGCGGTGTCTCTTTTAAGAGATTGTTATGTTCGCTGGCCTGATGGCGTGGTTAATCAGTTAATGCAGCAGCATTTTGAGCAAATTATCGCATCGGGCCAACTTGATAGCGGTGTCACAATAGAGACCTATACCCGTTGGTTTGATTTAATGGGATTGCAGCGTCATATAAAAGCAGCTGGCATTTTTGCTCGCCTTAAATACCGTGATGGTAAGCCTGCATATATGGCAGATATTCCATTAACCCTTGAATATATTCGCGATATTTCTGATAATTACCCAGAGCTTAAGCCCTTTAGTGAATGGATTTCGACTACGGTTATCCCAGCCGTTGAGGTCACTTCATGAAGGCGATGATTTTGGCTGCGGGTAGAGGAGAGCGGTTACGCCCTTTAACGGATGCATTGCCTAAACCTTTGGTCAGTGTGGCTAATAAGCCATTGATTGTTTATCACATCGAGCGGCTGGCAAAACAGGGGATCACTGAGATTGTGATCAATCATGCTTGGCTTGGGCACAAACTAACGGAAGCCTTAGGTGATGGCAGCCGTTGGGGAGTGAGCATTCAGTACAGCCATGAGCTCAATGCATTAGAGACTGGTGGTGGCATTAAACAGGCTTTGCCATTGTTGGGGAATAATCCATTTTTAGTGATAAATGGCGATGTGTTTCTTGATGAGTTACCTGATTTTACTCGTTTCGATTCAAATGGCGCTCTTAAGGGCAAATTGGCACATCTTTGGTTAGTGGATAATCCCAGTCAACATCCGAATGGGGATTTCCCCTTGATAGGTGGGGTCGTTCAAAACAAACTTTCTGATGAACAGGAAGCATTGACGTTTTCAGGGATGGGGATTTATCATCCCTCTCTTTTTGAAAATACACCAGATAAGGGTTTTCCTCTTGCTCCGCTGTTAAGAGATAAGATGAATTCAGGACTTGTTTCCGGTGAATATTTTTCAGGTTTTTGGTGTGATGTTGGAACTCTAGAGCGTTTAGATAGTTTGGAGCAGCGTCAGCAAGGTTTAGGTTGATATAGGTAGGCCCCCTGTAATAACGGGATCTATTTTATCAGGATTTAATCGTATATTTTGTAAGTGACTAAGGTTTTTTAATGCGTATTTGGGGTAAGATTTTCGGCTTTGCCATCGGTTTTATGTTTGGTCGAATGGTCGGTGGTGTCATTGGTCTTTGGTTAGGTCACCTCTATGATAAAAAAAGTGCCCAGCTTAGTGGCATTATAGGGAAAGGGGCTAATCGACAGACGTTGTTTTTTAAGACAACCTTTGCCGTGATGGGACATGTGGCTAAAGCGTCAGGGCATGTGACTGAAAACGATATTCGTATCGCGACGATGTTAATGGATCAGATGCAGCTCAAAGGTGAAGCAAGAGTAGAGGCGCAGATTGCATTTAAAGAGGGCAAGGAGAGTGACTTTGATGTTAAAGCTTGCCTTAAAACTTTCCGCCTTATCTCTATGGGCCGTAAAGAACTGCTGCAGATGTTTCTTGAGATTCAGATACAAACAGCACTTTCTGATGCCAAACTGGATCCCGAAGAACATGCGGTATTACTGGTAATAGCCCAAGAGTTAGGTTTCAGTCGTGCTCAACTTGATGAGTTACTTAAACGTTGGCAGGCGGAGTTTAATTTCCATAAGGGTGGCAATAACAATCAAACCAGTATTGAAGATGCCTACTCTCTGCTTGGTTTAACAGAAGCTTCATCAGATCAAGAAGTGAAGCGCAGTTATCGTAAACTAATGAATGAGCATCACCCTGACAAGTTAGTCGCGAAAGGTTTGCCTCCTGAGATGATGGAGCTTGCGAACACCAAAGCTCAAGATATTCAAGCGGCTTACGACAGGGTCAAAACCGATCGCGGCATGCGTTAAGTTAGCTAGCTCATCGCTTCTGCTATCCTGCTATTTTTATTGAATAACTCTTTGTAAAATGTATATTATGTAAAGTATAAATATACATTTTACTATCCTGTATTTAGGCTCGTTTTGCCTCAATCTTGATAACTCATGTTTGATCATTCATGAAAGAGACCGATATGAAGATAGCAGCTTATATTTCAGCTTCAGCATTGATTGTTACTTCCGCTTTGGTTTCAAATCCTGTGTTTGCAGAGGTGTTTGTTGCGCCATTTGGAGGTTACAGTTTTGGCGCCAGTGAGTTCAACATTAAAAGTGCTGGACTCGGTAACTTCGCCCAAGATGAAGAGGGAGAGTTGAACGTCTCTGAGTCGACGCATTATGGTGTCATGCTGGGTTTTACTACTAATGATCCCGGCGATATCTATCTCATCTATAGTCATCAGGCCACCGAGTTGCGAAGTGGTGGTAATTTTAGTCCTACTCCCATCACGGATCTCGATCTGGATTATCTGCATCTGGGGGGATCGCTTTATTTTCCAAATGGCAATTTAAAACCCTATGTGACTGCCAGTGTTGGCTTAACGAGTATGCGACCTAGTGGTGATTACTCAAATGAGACTCGGTTTTCAATGGGCTTTGGTGCCGGCGCTGAGTATCAACTGACCGAATCTTTCTCGATGTTCGCCGATGCAAGGGGTTATGCCACTTTCATCAGTAGTGATAGCACTTTGTTTTGTGATGGCGGAGAGTGTCTCTGGTTTATTAGCTCAGACATTATGTGGCAAGGGCAAGTTAACGTAGGCTTAAAGCTACGGTTTTAGAGAGAAGAGTCATAACATGAAAATAGTGATACTCGACGGTTATACACTTAATCCTGGGGATTTAAACTGGAGTGGATTAAGCAGCTTTGCCAGTGCAGGGGAGTTTACTAGTTTTGAGCGAACTGCTGAGAGTGAACTACTGAGCCGCGCCAAAAATGCTGAAATACTCTTTACTAATAAGACTGTTATCTCGGCGAATACACTCGCTGAACTCCCTAACCTAAAATACATTGGTGTTCTTGCAACTGGCACCAATGTGGTTGATTTGGTCGCAGCAAAGCAACATGGCGTCGTGGTGACCAATGTGCCAGGTTATGGCCCAGATGCTGTCGCTCAGATGGTCTTTTCTCATATTCTTCATCACACACAGCAGGTCGCAGCTCATCATCATGCCGTTGTTGCAGGGGCGTGGACTGAGTGTGCGGATTTTTGTTTCACTCTCAGCCCTTTGCAATCTCTAAAGGGGAAAACCCTCGGGTTGATGGGCTATGGCGCGATAGGTCAGCAAGTGGCGAATATCGCATTGGCGTTTGGGATGACTGTATTAGTCAATACGCGTACGCCGCTGCTTGATCTCCCCGTTGGGGTGAAATGGTGCAAGCTTGATGAGATGCTCCCGCAGGTGGATATTCTTTCATTGCATTGTCCGTTAACGCAGGAAACGGATAAAATCATCAACCGAGCGTTACTTAGCTTGATGCGTAAAACGTCTATCTTGATTAATACGGCTCGTGGCGGATTGATCGATGAAGCAGCCTTGAGTCAGGCGCTACTTGATGGTGAAATTGCCGCAGCTGGAGTTGATGTGCTGTCAACTGAGCCACCAGAAAAAGATAATCCGTTACTGACAGCGGTCAATATCAGTATCAGCCCACATAACTCGTGGGCAACACGGGAAGCTAGGCAAAGTTTACTGAATATCGCGATTGAAAATGTGGCCGCTTTCTTGAATGGTAAAGCGAAGAATAGGGTTAACTAGTGACTACAAAATCACTTTAACGACACTAGCACAATGCAATGCTTTCTCTATTGCATTGTCAATCGAGCTTCCACGTGCAAGTGCAACACCTAAACGTCGACGACCGTCTATTTCAGGTTTGCCAAACAAACGAAGCTGGGTATCCGTTTGCTCGAGTGCTTTACTGATACCTTCAAAACGAATATTGTCAGACTGACCTTCACCGAGTATGACTGCTGATGCGCTGGGGCCATGTTGCGTTATGTTAGCAATAGGTAAGCCTAAAATAGCCCTCGCGTGCAACGCAAATTCAGATAAGTCTTGACTGATGAGGGTCACCATTCCTGTGTCGTGAGGACGGGGCGATACTTCGGAGAAATACACTTCATCTCCTTTAATAAATAACTCAACGCCAAATAAACCGTAACCGCCTAACGCCTCAACAACTTTACGCCCAATCTTCTGGGATCTCTTCAGCACTGAAGGTGACATGGCTTGTGGCTGCCATGATTCGCGGTAGTCACCATCTTCTTGTCGATGACCGATAGGATCGCAGAAGTGTATGCCGTTGATTGAATTTATCGTTAGCAAGGTGATCTCATAATCAAAGGGCACAAACCCTTCGACAATCACGCGTCCTCCACCTGCTCGGCCTCCCTCTTGCGCATACTGCCAAGCAGTTAATACTTGGCTTGCTTCGCGAATAACACTTTGTCCTTTACCGGATGAGCTCATGACAGGTTTAACCACACAAGGTATGCCTATCTTTTCTATTGCCTGTTCGAATTCGATTTGAGTATCACAGAAAACATAAGGCGAAGTGGGCAGATTTAAGGTTTCAGCGGCAAAACGTCTTATGCCTTCTCTGTCCATGGTGAGCTGGGTGGCTTTGGCGGTGGGGATGATATTAACGCCTTCAGCTTCCATCTCTACCAGAGTTTGAGTTGCAATGGCTTCAATTTCTGGGATAACTAGATGTGGCTGCTCTTGTTTGATAATCGCTTTTAGCGCGTCACCGTCGAGCATATTGATAACATGAAAGCGATGGGCGACTTGCATGGCTGGTGCGTTGGGGTAGCGATCTACTCCAATCACTTCAACGCCCATGCGCTGAAGCTCTATCGCAACCTCTTTTCCAAGTTCACCGCAACCTAGCAACATAGCGCGTAATGCACCATTGGAGTGTGGAGTGCCTATCATTTTGTGGGTACCTTTATTTTTGTCGGTAATAGTGTTTCACACTATCTGGCTGTTGAGCTTATTGATGCTCTTTTTCGCTATTATACCAAAGCTACTTGGGAATGCAGTATTGGGCATATCCAGAGGTGACAGAGTTCAAAATCATCAATCACTGTTCGGTATTCATATTGATGTTGATAAACAGTATTCCCACTATCCATTTTTCTTAATGACAAGAGTCATCGGCTTTCATTCTGAGTGATATTTATGCAAAGGGCTCGCAATTACCGGTAAGACAGAATCATCTGGATGGGTGAATGGCTGTCATGTTTGCGCTTGGACTGGATTAACGTGTTTATCTTACTCATATTTTTTTAGGTACAAGATAAATTATTACTGGTATCAGTCGGGTTTTGTTGCGAGAATGTTTGCACGTTGTAATTAAGTCTTAACTAATAAAAACAAGGATCTATTTACTACTCAGCTGAGTAAATAGAGCATAAGGAGCTAACCGTGTTTCTAGATTACTTTGCGTTGGGCGTTATTTTCTTCGTGGCCATTTTTCTCTTCTATGGCGTTATCGTCATTCATGATATTCCCTATGAAATTGCTAAAAAGCGCAATCACCCTCAGCAAGATGCACTTCATGTTGCAGGTTGGGTGAGTCTGTTTACTCTGCATGCGATTTGGCCGTTTCTCTGGATTTGGGCAACCTTGTACCGTGAAGATCGTGGCTGGGGATTTAACTCCGTGGTGGAGCGAGAGCTTGCCCTTGAAGATGAGGTTAAGCAGCTTAATGAGACGGTGTCGAAGCTGGAGTTAAGATTACAATCGATTGAGTTGAGAGGACATCCTGCGAAGCCAGAGATAGTGCCGAATGACGACATTGGAAACCAGACTAACAAGACGGAGGGTTAACGATGGATCTTTTACTTATTCTCACTTACACGGCCATCTGTATCGCTATTTTTAAAGTGTTTAAGATCCCGTTAACTAAGTGGACAGTACCAACCGCGATTTTAGGTGGCATATTTATTGTCGGCACCTTAATTCTGCTAATGAACTATAACCATCCCTATACGCCTTATGCTAAGGAGTATTTTGTTTCAACCCCGATAAATCCGGCGGTGCGTGGCGTTGTCACTTCGGTTGAAGTGAAGCCAAATGTGCCCGTAAAGAAGGGAGAGGTATTGTTTAGGTTAGACCCCACCCCCTTTGAAGCAATCGTAAAGCAAAAACGTGCGGCACTTGTTTCTGCTGAACAAGAGGTACCACAACTTGAAGCGGCTTGGCAGTCTTCATTAGCGAATGTTGAGCGAGCGGCAGCGGATAGAGACCGAACAAAATCGGCATACGATCGTTATGCTAAAGGGAAGAAAAAAGCGGGGAGTAACTCGCCCTTTACTGAACTTGAAATGGATAATAAACGTCAACTCTACTTGGCGTCAGAAGCTCAATTGACCGTAGCGCAAGCTGAGGAGTTGAGAGTTAGATTGGCGTTTGAATCTAATGTTGATGGTGTTAATACTAAGGTTGCTGGAATTCAAGGACAGCTTGAGAAGGCGTTGTTTGATCTTGAGATGACAGTGGTTAGAGCGCCGGCCGATGGCATGGTTACTCAGATGGCACTCAGGCCCGGTATCGTCGCGGTTCCAATGCCACTTCGCTCTTTGATGAGTTTTATTCCTGACGAAGAACGTTATTTTGCTGGTGCATTCTGGCAGAACTCACTCTTGAGACTTAAAGAGGGTGATGAGGCTGAAGTGATATTAGATGGTGCGCCAGGGGAGGTATTTAAAGGTAAAGTAGCCACCATTTTGCCAGCAATGGCCGAAGGTGAAATTCAGTCTACCGGCGCCTTGATCTCATCGCGTAATTTGATGCAGCGAGGACGAGTAATCGTCTTGATTGAGATAGAGGATCATGCGATACGGGAGCATTTTCCTGCAGGTGTTTCCGGACAAGCTGCTATCTATACCGATCATTTTTCCCACGTGGCTGTCATGCGTAAAGTGTTACTGAGAATGCAAGGTTGGCTTAACTACCTTTTTCATTAGGCACTATTACAAGTCACTATTGCTAGGTGCTAGGTGTTGAACATTGGGTTGAATAGTAAATCAAGGGACAGTAGATTGTCCCTTTGTTGTTAGATTATCGCTTGCGCTTATCTCTGCTCTGTTTTGAGTGGTTTGCCGTTTTCATAAGGATTATCAATGCAGGATATCAGAGATTTAACCTCTGTTTTAAGATCAAATACCCCAATTGTCGTCATAGAAACCTATGAGGAACATCGTGTTATCGAACTCCTTAAGAGGGTGTCGAGTGTGCTTTATCAACCTCTGTTCAGCTGGAGTATCACCCAAGGGTTAACCCGTGTTGATAAGGTTATGGGCACGCAGAAATTCAATAGTGAACCTGCTGATATTCTGGGACAGATAAAATCCACTGAACAACAGGGGATCTACATCTTGTGCGATTTTCATCCTTTTGTGGCCGATGCGCCTAAGAATGTGCGTCTGTTAAAAGAGATTGCACTTGAGTATGAATCCCTTAAACACACGATTGTGTTAGTCAGTCATGCTTTTGAGATCCCACCTGAAATTAAACGTTATTGCGCACACTTCAGGTTATCTTTGCCTAATAGTGCTCAGTTGCAAAATTTGATTTATGAGCAGGTCGATAAAGTCAGAAATGAAGGGGTGATGTTAGACGTTGATGATTCGGCGGTCACCAAATTGGCAGAAAACTTGAGAGGGTTAACCTTTGATGATGCGCGACGATTAGCACATAAGGCGATTGTTGATGATGGGGCAATTACACACTCAGATGTCGACATGGTCAACAAGGGCAAGTTTGAACTGCTGGACATGGAAGGTGTGTTGCAGTTTGAATATGACACCAGCGATTTTTCTCAGGTGGCGGGTTTACATAATTTAAAACAGTGGTTAAAACACAGAACTCCTTCAGGCCGTACTAAAAACCTTAAAGATCAACCTAAAGGTATCTTGCTCCTAGGTGTACAAGGCAGCGGTAAGAGCTTAGCGGCCAAAGCTGTTGCTGGCATGTGGCAAAGGCCTTTGTTAAGGCTAGATATGGGGGGGCTGTACAATAAATACATAGGTGAGACTGAGAAAAACCTACGTCATGCCTTAGAGCTTGCCGATCTTATGTCTCCTTGTGTGCTCTGGGTTGATGAAATTGAGAAAGGTTTAAGTGGTGGCAGCAGTGATGATGGTGTTTCAACCCGAATTTTAGGCACTATTTTAACCTGGATGGCAGAGCGAAAGTCAGAGGTATTCATGGTGGCGACGGCTAATGATATCTCTGCACTACCACCTGAGTTGATGCGTAAAGGTCGGATGGATGAAATTTTCTTTGTGGACTTGCCTGATGATGAGATCCGCAGGGCGATATTTCTAATCCATGCTAAACGACGTGAACTCGATCTTAGCTTGTTTAATTTAGCCGAGCTCTCAGGCGCGAGTCAAGGATTCTCCGGTGCCGAGATAGAGCAAGCGATCATCTCTTCTATCTATACCGCTAGAGCGTCAGAACAAGAGCTAAATCAAGTGCTGTTAATTGCAGAGTTGATGAAAACCAGACCTCTGTCTGTGGTTATGCGGGAGAAACTCAGCGCGTTACGTGAATGGGCATCTGACCGTACTGTAAACGCGCATAAATAATAGATTATAGAAACACTAACGGCGTTTGCCGTTAGTGTTTCTGTTTAGTTATTTACTGTTAAATATCCATGCAGTTTGCGTAGTAGGTCACCGTTGCGGGCCAATCAGAGAAAACCCCTTTAACGCCTACATCTTTGGCTAGCACATCCAAGAGTTCGAAAGCATCACCTTCATTATCAATGACATCGGTAATGCTTTGATAATACCAGCCGCCTCCGTTAACCAGTAAACCAGAGCGTTCCAATGTCCAAGCGATAATGTTCAATTGTGCACTTTTCGCAGCTTTGGCATATTCAGAAGGGATTAACTTATTTTCAGCATCTAAGGTCACTAATACCCAAAGTGGTGGCGCGATATATTCCACCCCTTGGTTTTTAAGTTCTTCCATACTTGGCGACCAAGTATCAGCATGTTGTGGGTCAAAGCCAGCATCATCGTATCTGTCATCGAGAAATACTGCTTGATTAGCAAATTCAGGTGTATTGGCTATCCAGTATTTGATGTCTTCAAGTTCAAAGGACTGAGGGAAAACATCTGATGTTGGGACATCCGCAGCTTGGTATTCACTTATCATTTTTTGAGCATAATCTTGCTGACTAAAACCATCGAATGGCATCTGCACTTCAGCTGATTTAAGCTCAGGAGTCATCTTAATCCCCGCTTTTTTAAACATCTCAATGCTCTCTGCGTGAGTCATTAAGGTGCCATTACCAGAATACAGGTCGGTACGCCAATTAGCCGTTCCTGCCATATACTCTTCAACGGTAGTGGCATCAGAATTAGCGCCGTCCATCTTGCCTTTAAGGGTTTTAAATTGAGCAAGGGTAATGTCGCTTGTGCAACATTTAGCATTGGCTTGCACGCCGTTGATAGGATCTGCAGGGGTAAAAGGCACGGAGCATTGTGCAGCAAGTTCTGGGATGGATAAAATATTGGTGGTCGTGGCCAAGTCACATTGAGAATGACGACAAACTAACGCTTTGTCAGAGGTGAAGGTGACGTCACATTCGATTATCCCTGCGCCTGAGTCAATCGCTGCTTGATAAGACTCTTTGGTATGCTCAGGAAACTGCATCGCGGCACCACGGTGGCCAATAGAAAAATCGGTACGGTAGGAGGGCTTATCGCTGCATTGCTCAAGTGTCGTTTTAAGCTCACTGTCCTGCATTTGGTTAACTAAAAATAGTGGGCGAGGGCCGACTTTAGCTGACACCTTAATTTCATTGTTATTGCTGTCATTACTATCGTTACAACCTGTGAGCAAGATACCAGTGATCAGAGCCGTGAGATGGACATAATGTTTTATGTGCTTAGTGTGCATGTGCAAAGTTTCCGTTTAGTCATTACAGCTAGTTGACCTGAATGAGGTCATATTTAGCGGAGTAATCTAACAGAAAAAGATGGCTGTTTAGCTAAGAAATTGTGACGTTAACATGACTAAAATATATCATTGACGTTAAAGAAGGGTTTCCCCCTCTTTTGTGAATACTAAATATACAGATGCCAGTGTTACGTTATTTCTTCGGTGGGAACTGGGATAAGATGTTGCTGACAGTTGCTTGAGTATCAGCGGCTTTTTGTTCTCCACCGGCATCAAAGTTGAAACTGTCGGAACCACGCCAAATAAGACGGTTGGTGACTGGATCGATAATATCTATCTGTATGGTTTGTATTTTAGCTGTACTGCTGCCGATGGGTACGCCCACGTTTGTGCCGACACTCACACCGCCACTACTGCCCCATGTGCCAGTGCCTAATCCAATAGAGAGGCCTGAATCTTTAGGCTTGTCGTCAATTCTGTAGCCAAAAGTCACTTGAAAGTTTGCTGTGTTCTTATCTTGAGTAAACCCTTTCTCCTCAAGGGTGTTGGCGATGGCAATTTGAATCCTTGATGCACTGAGGGGATCGTTAGATTGGGCTGGAGCTTGTTGCTGGAAAGTGCGCAGCTGAGTAAAGTCGTAATCGACGTCATAATCGCTTTTTGGCGTACTAGTGCAGGCACTTAGAAGCATCGATGAAAGGAGCACGCTTATTACGTTGAATGATTTCATTGTTGTATCCGGAACTGATTATCTTAATCATCAATTTGGTCTGTTCTAGAAAGAGATGCAAGCAATTTTATGATGCAAAAGAATATATTTTAGCCAGTTGAATGCAAATCAGTTATGTTTAAAGTAACAAATACCGAATATGGGGGCTATTTATGGAGCAGTTAGAATTTTTTGAAATTCAAAGCCCCTGTATCGGTGTGTGTCAGACCGACGCTCGCGGTTATTGCAAAGGGTGTTTGCGTAATCGAGATGAGAGATTTAATTGGTTAGATTTTTCAGATGCGAAAAAATATGATGTTATCCGCCTTTGTAAGCAAAGAAAGCGTCGTCGCCAGTTAGCAATTTTGAAAGCGAGGAAGGCGCAATTGTTCCAAGAACGGGCAGAACTTAACCCGTCATTTGATTTCAACTCTTCGGATCCCGAAGAACCCGATTTATCGTTAGATGATTTTACTCTTGAATAATTCTATTCAGGTTTAGGCCAGCTCAGAATAAAACTGGTTCTGCCTTTATGACTCTTCAGTCCAACTGTTCCATTATGCCTTTCCATGATCCGTTTAATAATCGCGAGACCCAAACCGTGCCCTTTATTACCATTCTGGACTGATTTACTGCGGTAGAATGGTTCAAATATTTTTGCTTGATCTTCGGGTGGGATCTCTGGCCCATCGTTAGTCACACTAAGACTTATCTGTTTTTCACTCTGCAATATCTCGACTTCAATTAACTCATTAGCAAATCTTTGTGCATTGGTCACAAGGTTTTGTATGGATCTTTCAATCAAAGAGGGGTCGCCTAAGAGGAAGACTGGCTGAGAGTCTTGGTTGTACTTAATTGGCAGTGTTCTTGGTGATGATAGTCGTTTAATCGTTTGCTGCGAGAGCACTGTTAAATCGCAATGTTCCAAATGAACTTCTTTGCGCTGAGACTCAAGGCTGGCATAAGTTAACAGCTCCTCTAACAAGTTTTCTATCTCCTTGATATCAAGCTGCATCTCTTCAATAAACTCTGATCTACGCTGCTCGCTTGAGTCTGGGTGACAGTACTGAGGCATCAATGCCATGGCAAACTTTAATCTTGCTAACGGAGTACGAATTTCATGGGATACCGCATTCGATAAGTGTTTCTGATTTTCTATTAGTGTTCGGATCTGCTTAGCCATTTCATTAAAGGTATTGGCTAAGGGGATCACTTGTGAGCGCGGTGATAGTTGTATTTGGGTGTCCCATTTTGCTTGCCCAAACTCTTGAGTCGCATTACGTAGGGTCTTTAGATCCCGTGACAAAGGCCATACCCAAATAAGTGCAATTAAGCCCAAAGAGAGGTAGAAAAAGAGGGTGAAAAGTTTACGTAATCGAGCTCTTGGATCGATGACGATTGGGCCACCTACCAGAATTTGTTTATCTACTTTTATAAAATGGAGTTCAAAATTGTCGCTCAATGTGGTGATAAGTACTGCGTTGTCAGTTAAGTTACCTTTATCTGATAACGCTATCTGACTCGAATCTACCAGCTCAATGGGGTAGTCAGGGTCATGATCGACTTGGGCTAAATAATTGATACGATCTTGCTCTGGCAACTTAGCGAGAAGCTGTGCCAGCATGATAAGTGGCGCATCCGTTACACTATTATCATCGACATTATTCTGCCAAATATTATCAAGTGTCCAACCTATTCCTAAGATGCTTAAACTGATGAGTAGGTACAGGCTGATAAAAAGTCGTTTCAATCGTTCATTCCGTAAATCTACATCCAAGCGACATCAATATGTAAAAACTTTGAGATCGCTTGGGTATATAGGGTTTAGTTAGTCCAGGCTTCAGGTGCAAATAAGTAGCCCTGTCCCCAAACCGTTTTAATTCTAAACGGTGTCTCGATATTGTCGCCCAATTTCTTTCTCAGCCTTGAGATCCTGACATCGATTTTTCTATCTTTACCGTCAAAATCGATATTGAGCAAGTATTGATAGATATATTGACGACTCAATACCTGACCGGCTTGAGATGCAAGTAACCAAAGCAGCTCAAATTCATGGCTGGTTAGATCAACTTCAAGATCGCCAAGTCTAATCGCTTGAGTGTGTGGATCGATACTCAGTCTTCCAAAAGATAAACAGTGTGACTCAGCTTTTGGTGGTTTAGCGTTACGACGTAGTAAGTTATTGATTCTGGCAATAAGCAGAGCTGGATCAACGGGTTTCACTACATAATCATCGGCCCCTAACTCTAAACCCTTGATCTGATCTTCATTGGAGCCCAATGCGCTCATGAGTAGGATAGGACCTGCAAAGTAGTCGGGTAATTTTTCACATAGCGTTAGTCCGTCCATGCCTGGCAACATTATGTCTAGCAAGATAATGTCAGGTTTATAGTTGATCAGACGGGTAAGTACAGTGTCACCGCGACGCTCAACTTCAACGTGCATTCCATGGGACTTTAAATAATCCACAATCAAGTTGGCAAGACGAATATCGTCCTCGACCAATAAGACTCTATGGGTTGATTGAGTGGCTGTCATTAGAATAAACTCCAAGGGTTACGGTAGCGTCTTCTCACTTTGGGTCCTGCAGTCGGTGTGACTTTTAGTTTTACCCCAGCGAGAGTTTCATGTGTTGCTTTATCTATCATTACAAATTGAATATCTTCCGTTGTGCTTATATCTAAGCTAAACGAATTAACTTCTGCGCTCTCTGAACACCATCTGACCATGTTGTCATAGTCAGATAAAATACAGATTGGCTTGGGGATCTGGTTTTTCCATTCAAGTTTTACGGTAAGCTCACAAGTAAGCTGTTCATCTGAGGTTATGCAAAATTCGGGAGCAAGAGAGAGCTCTGCGGTGAACTTTTCAGTTTCATCAGCGATGAGTTGTTCACTACTCGATACAGAGAAAGAAAGGAGTAGAAACCCGCTAGCTATTATTTGAGAAATTTGCACCCGTATTAAAACCTATAACTTGAACCGATATAAAAGGTACTCGTATATTCTTCGTTCAATAGAGGACTCTCTGCAATTGCATCGGCAATGCGTGTGTATCGTGCTAAGAACAGTAGATCCCAATGTTGGGTCATCACATAAGTACTGGTTAATTCTATTCCTGCATTTAATGCCGACTTACTCTTAAAGGCCTGATTCCAATAAGGACTCTCGCTTTCCCTAACACCGTAATAGTAATCTACAATCTCTTCGCTTTTCCAATCTAATTTAAGTTGAAGCTCGAAGTTCCAATCTTGAACAGGAAGATTATAAATCCATTTTAATTGTGCTTCGGTGCCCTGGTGCACATTTAACATATCGTGGGCTAATGAAAAGTTAATGATGCCGACTCGGGTGTAAATAAATGCATCAAGGCCACCTAAGTAGGTAAATCTGCGCTTCTCTAAATCGCCTATTGTCGGCTCCTGCACCCCTCTGGTAAATAGACCAATATTGTTATTTGCGACTGAGCTTGAGTCAAATGTGCTGCCACCAGCAAGAAATATATTAGAGGGATCCCAACGCTGAAAGTAAGCGCTGTCGGTACTGAAACTGGTTGCCAAGTTTATCGTGTAACTTTCTTGCTCAGTTAAGGTATAACCCAAATTACCGTTGTCGAAGTACCAACTCTCTCCATAGTAAGCAAAGGTTGGCACCATATAAATAGGGATATCATCAAAATCTTTAAGAGGATTACTACGTATGCCGTAACCTAAAGCGATGCCTAAGTCCCATTGACCGATTTCGATGCACTCAAGATCGTTTTCACAAGGTGGAGCCGTGTCAGCCCAAGTGAAAAAGGGAAGAATAAAGCAGCTGAGGACAATCAGTTTTAGTCTGTTCATGACACCGTTTATATACTCATTACACAATTAACATATCGGGTAATAGGGTAACACCATAGGCGAGAGTTAGTCAGATGTTTTGTAGCATTTGATGCAAACTGATACACCAGCGAGCGCTATGTTTCTAGTATGTTTTTACTTGGTTGCCTTGTTGTGATTCAGGAGGGGTTTTGGTGTTCTTTTCTTACTTCATATGTTGTCTAAAATGCTATTTAATTTAACTTAATAAAGCAGTGGTATAGGCAAAAGCTATACTAGATAGAGTAAAAGACTATTTTTCCTAATGCTAAATTATGCTTATTGTAAGCAGTATAAGAAATGGTTACTTTCTATACTTAACTCTGAGAGTTCATATTTGACCCTATTAAGGATAACACCATGGCGCGAGTGCATTTTGATTGGACAGATCCCCTACAGCTAAACGCTTTACTCTCTGATGAGGAGAGAATGATCCGTGACAGCGTATATGACTATGCTCAGGATAAATTGATGAGTCGGGTGTTGATGGCGAATCGAAACGAGCACTTTGATCGAGAAATCATGAATGAGCTCGGTGAAATGGGGCTTTTAGGGGCAACGTTGCCTGAAAAATATGGCTGCTCAAACGTCAATTATGTTAGCTACGGCCTTGTAGCCCGTGAAATTGAACGTGTCGACAGCGGTTACCGTTCAGCCATGAGCGTGCAATCGTCTTTGGTTATGCACCCGATACATGCCTATGGCACGGAAGAGCAGCGACTTAAGTATCTTCCTAAATTAGCCACTGGCGAGTGGATAGGTTGTTTTGGACTGACTGAGCCTGATGTCGGTTCAGATCCTGGAGGAATGAAAACCCGAGCAGAGCGCATTGATGGTGGATTTAAGATTAATGGTGCCAAAATGTGGATCACGAACTCGCCAATCGCCGACGTATTTGTGGTGTGGGCAAAGCTTGAAGGAAAGATCCGCGGTTTCATTCTTGAGAAAGGAATGAAAGGGCTAAGTGCGCCTAAGATTGAAGGTAAATTCTCACTGCGAGCATCGGTTACCGGTGAGATTGTTATGGACAATGTCGAGGTGCCTGAGACTGCATTGATGCCTAATGTGGAAGGGTTACAGGGACCATTTGGTTGTTTGAATAAGGCGCGTTACGGCATCGCATGGGGCGCGTTGGGCGCTGCAGAGTTTTGTTGGCATGGCGCGCGTCAGTACACGCTTGATAGGGTTCAGTTTAATCGTCCACTGGCGGCAAACCAGTTGATTCAAAAGAAACTGGCTGATATGCAAACTGAGATCACTACAGGTTTGTTTGCTTGCCTGCAAGCGGGACGACTAATGGATCAGAACGCCCTTCCTGTCGAAGCTATCTCATTAATTAAACGTAACTCTTGTGGTAAAGCGTTAGATATTGCGCGTATGTCTCGTGACATGCATGGTGGCAACGGTATCTCAGATGAATTTCATATTATTCGCCATGTGATGAACTTAGAAGCTGTGAATACCTACGAAGGGACCCATGATATTCATGCCCTTATCTTAGGTCGTGCTCAGACAGGAATTCAGGCTTTTTGTTAAGCAAGATTGTTAAGGAGCTTTAGGCTCCTTTTTTGTGTCTGGAACACTGGTAAAGATTGGCAATAGACGGTTAATGATCTTTGTTGTTTTAGGCTCTTCAATTAGCTAAATGGGTGAGCAAGTATTATGGAAGATAGGGCGGTAGCGTTAGATAAGCGTTTTATTGAGCGTGTCAATAAACAAGCCTTTAGTGATATAGGTCAGGGCTGGGATCATCGTAAACTAGGTTTATCAGACAGCGACTTTGTTGGTATGTTTGAATCTCAGCTTAAGAGTCGACTGTTGGATCTAGAGTCGCGAAAGATGCGCGCAAGAAATGAAGGCTTCTATACCATCGGCAGTTCAGGGCATGAGGGAAATGCAGCTTATGGTTTAGCCTTTAAACCTACCGATATGGCGTTTCTGCATTATCGTAGCGGGGCTTTTATGATTGAACGAAGCCGCCAACTTCCCGGTGAAACCATTCTTTACGATATGCTGTTGTCGTTTGCTGCATCCAGTGATGACCCCACTTCTGGTGGTCGCCATAAAGTTCTGGGGAGTAAACGATTGAATATTCCCCCGCAAACATCGACAATCGCCTCACACTTACCTAAAGCGGTAGGCGCAGCCTTTAGTGTCCCTTTAGCTCAGCGATTATCGCTTGATTCTCCCATGCCGTCAGACAGCGTAGTCTTGTGTAATTTCGGCGATGCTTCAGCAAATCATGCCAGTGCGCAGAGCGCGATCAATTCCGCTTGCTGGGCCGCGTATCAGCAAGTACCACTGCCAATTGTGTTTATTTGTGAAGATAACGGTATTGGGATCTCAACACGAACGCCGAAAGGTTGGATTGCAGCGAACTTTAGCCAGCGGGCTTCGCTTAAGTATTTTTATTGCGATGGCAGGGATATTCTCGATTGCTACAAGGTGAGTAAGGCGGCGGCAGACTATGCCAGAGTTCATCGCAAGCCCGTATTTCTGCACGTGAGAACGGTACGCTTAATGGGGCATGCGGGCAGTGATGCTGAGATTGCTTATATGAGTAAGGAGCAGATTTTTGATAATGAAGCTCAAGATCCACTCGTCGTGACTGCGCAGCAGCTGATCGAGGCCGGTTTGATGAACTCGAATCAGATCACTGAACTTTATCAATCGATGAAGGCTCGCATAGAAGCAATTGCAAAAATGGCTGTGACTCGTCCTAAGTTGCAGACGGTTGAGCAAGCCATGGCGTCTATTGTGCCACCGAAGCTAGTGGTGAAAGATAACCAATATTTAAATTCAGAAAGCAGAAATGAGTTATTCAAAGCCGATAAGCTGGCATTAAATAAGCCACTGCATATGGGGAAACTGCTCAATTTAACCCTTACAGAATTGATGGCACGCTTGGCCAATATTGTTGTTTGCGGTGAAGATGTGGGTAAAAAAGGCGGGGTTTATCATGTGACATCCCGATTGGTGGAGCGCTTCGGTCCCAATCGGGTGATCAATACCTTGTTAGATGAAACTTCTATTTTGGGGTTAGGAATAGGAATGGCTCATAACGGTATCTTGCCCATGCCAGAGATCCAGTTCCTTGCTTATGTGCATAATGCTGAAGACCAAATTAGGGGCGAGGCGGCGACCTTGCCATTTTTCTCCGATGGACAGTTTACCAATCCAATGGTGATCCGCATTGCGGGTCTAGGTTATCAAAAAGGATTTGGTGGACATTTTCATAACGATAACTCATTTGCTGTATTCCGTGATATTCCTGGATTAATTATCGCTTGCCCTTCCAATGGCGCCGATGCTGTGGAGATGCTCAGAGAGAGTGTCAGGTTGGCGCATGAGGAGCAAAGAGTCGTTATTTTCCTTGAGCCAATAGCGCTATATATGACCAAAGATCTCCATAATACTGGAGATGGCCTTTGGGCGAGTCATTATGTGCCTGAGCAGGAGTCCAAACCTATCGCACTGGGAGAGATAACCCAAGAGGGAGAGGGGAATGAACTCTGTATTATCAGTTATGCCAATGGTTATTACCTGAGCCGTCAGGCGCAGAAAATATTGATGGAAACTGGATTGAAAGTCAGGGTTATCGATATTCGTTGGCTTGCGCCTCTAAATATGGATGCCATTATTGATAAGGGGAAAGCGTGCAGGCATATCTTGATTGTCGATGAATGCCGTAAGACTGGGTCGATAAGTGAAGCGATTATGACTGGCTTTACTGAAGCGCTAGGTCATGAATGTCCGCCAATTGCGAGGCTGACCGCTGATGATTGTTTTATTCCTCTCGCCGGTGCTGCGACACTTCCGCTCCCCACCAAAGAGAAGATTGTCGAAGCGGCGATGAGGTTAATAGGCAAGGAGCTTAATCAAGCTTTGTTAAAGGAGGCGCTGTAGAACTATGACAACGAAAATGACAACGAACACTAACCTTGGTGAGAAAACGAAGCAGAGAGTCCTAGTCATTGCGCCTGGAAGGGGTTGCTATAACAAGGAGGAGTTAGGGTACTTGCGCACTCATCATCATGACAAAGTTGAGCTTGTCGAGGGGATCGATGCATATCGTGACTTACTCAAACAAGCGAGTATCAAACAACTCGATAGTGCCGAGAAGTACTCTTTTAAATTACATACCGCTGGTGAAAATGCATCGGCGTTAATCTATGCCTGTGCCATGGCTGATTTTATGGATATTGATACCGACAAATATGAAGTGGTCGCAGTGACAGGCAACTCCATGGGCTGGTATATCGCGTTAGCATGTGCCGGTGCTTTAAACTCTGATGCGGCCATTGATGTGATTAATACCATGGGTTCGATGATGCAAAATGGCCTGATTGGAGGACAGTTAATCTATCCTGAGATGGATAAAGAGTGGCGTCTGGATAAAGCGAAAACGGTGTTAATTGACAGTGCTATTGAACAGGTAAATACAGAAGAGGGCTGTGAGGTTTATACCTCAATATTGCTTGGAGGTTACCGGATATTCGCGGGCAACGAAGCGGGCCTTAAACGGCTCGAGGTGGTATTACCAAATATTGATGAACGTTACCCTATGAGGCTTTATAACCATGGGGCATTTCACTCTCCTCTGCTTGATAATGTGTCAAAACGTGGCTTAGAAGGGCTTCCTGCAAGTTTGTTTAATTTGCCTAAAGTGCCGCTTATTGATGGTGAAGGACGGATCTGGACGCCGCAAAGCACGGATACTGACAAATTGAGGCGTTACACTTTAGGGGCTCAGGTGACAGAGACTTATGATTTCACTAAAGCTGTGCAAGTTGCAGTGAAAGAGTTTGCTCCGGATAAGGTGATTGTACTTGGTCCAGGAAATACTTTAGGTGGGCCAATAGCTCAGGCATTAATTAATATTGGTTGGTTTGGCTGGCAAGAGAAAAATCATTTTTCATTGTCGCAGGAGGAGTCACCAGAACTGTTAGCCATGGGAAATGAGCTACAACGTCAGCAAGTACTTAAGCAGTAATAAAGTCACTCCGTTCTTCATTAGAGGTGACAGATAACACTAATTAAGTATTTTCCCCACGGCTTCAAGGATCTCTTTTTTAGTTGATGGTTTGAGAATATAGCCTTTCAGTCCTTGTTCAGCCCAGGTTTTGATTAGGTCTTTATTTTTATTTCCGGTGAGCGCAATGACAGGAAGTTTCTTCCCGCCTGTTATAGACTTTATCTGTTTAGTGGCATTTATCCCGTCAAGGTTTGGCATAAATAGATCCATTAACACTAAATCGTATTGCGTGTTTTTTATCTTTTTTAATGCGTTTAAGCCGTCTGCAGCCTCATCAACATTGTATTGCTCTTTCACTAAAATGTTGACTAGCATATCTCGGTATAGCTGATTGTCTTCTACGACCAGTATTTTAACCGCATCTTTAAGGGGATTACTTAAAGAACTTGCTGTATTTGATAGAGCCTCAAGTATGCTTTGTTGGTCTGGTACCACGACTTTATTCATCTCTTCGACTCTGGCTTCAAGCTCCTTGATACCAACTTGCTTAATGAGGAGTTGGTTAATCATGTTGTCTAAGCCAGTTTTAATATTCACTTCTAATTCGGCGAGTAAAGGTTCGATATGGGTTTCATTGATTTTTTGAATTAGCACTGCAGAAACTGATGCTTTTTCAGCTTCTTCATTGGCGTTCTTTAGGTTCTTTTTACAATCAGCGATAGAGTCGAGTAAAGAGTGTTTACACTCTTGTCCCTCATCAATCAATAGAGCAAGTTCCTCTCCAATATTTTCAAGTTGTTCATCTTGGAATCCAATATATTGGCTGGTGGATTGACTGATCTGTAAACCATTATGAATGATCATTTTCAGGCGGAACTTTTCATAAAGCGGTTGATAAACAAAATAATTATCAAATAGTCCCTTGATACAACATCTAAAGGCTGCTCCGGATTCACGATTTTTGCACAGTAAAATACTGTGGTGGGGATAGTCTATATTTTGATCTGTGATCATCTGAGTGTAAAGCTCAATACTTTTTTGCACACTACTGAGAGCAAAAATAATGACCGAAGGTCGATATTTTTTTACGAGTTCGCCTATATCATTCTCAACCGGTATTGTTCGGTATTCTTCGACCTGTTCAGCGATAATGCTTGCTGCGCCTAGAATATCGTCTTCATTATCATGAAGCATTATCACCTTGGGATGGCGACAAGCCGGAGTTGGATGCGCTGTCATCTATAATTGCTCCACGGACTTGCTGTAAGGACGTTTTTATATTTACAATCAATCTTTTGCACTTTGGCTTATCCTCTTCTTCACCTGATAATTCAAGTGCTTTTAGTAGGTATGATGTTTGTTCAGCACCTACGGCAGCGGCTGATGTCTTTAAAAAGTGAGCCTCTTCCTTAACGCCGCTAAAAGATCCTTGGTTATACATAAGGATTAGCTTTTGTAGTGATTCTTTTGCCTGCTTTAAGAAATCAATTTCAAACTGTTTGATCATCACTGGGTCATCCCCAATTAGATCTAACATTATATTTTTATTCAATATCTCTAAGTTTTTTTCAGTCATTCGCGTACCATTTTTCAATGACTTGCTTCAAGTCCTTTAATAAAATGGGCTTGCTAACAAAATCGTTCATTCCTGTTGATAAGCAGTGATCTTCATCTCCAGTCATTGCGGCTCCAGTAACAGCGACGATTGGTGTGGATTTTTTACTGTACTGCTTTTCTAAATCACGAATTCTTTTTGTCATGTCATAGCCGTCAAGGTTTGGCATATGGCAGTCAGTCAAAATAAGTTTATAGTCGGTATTTTCCCAATGTTTTATTCCGTCTAGTCCATCTTTAGCCAGATCGCACTGGTAGCCTAGGGTGAAAAGTTGTTTCACTATTAACTTTTGATTTAGTGGGTTGTCTTCAACAACTAAAACATTCACTTGATCCGATATCTCCTCCATTGGTTTTGGCGTTATGGGGAGGTCGTCTAACTCCAGATCATCTAACTCTAAGCATAGTTCATTATCCATGAAATTTTTGACTGAATTAAGGAGTTGTAAACGAGTCATTGGCGATGTTGGCAGAATGGTACTTTGAGGGAGTAAATTCCGTAAGGTGCTGATTTCCTCTCTAGATACTGCAATGAGTAAACGCATGTCATCGACATATTGGTGGTAAATATTTTCAAGCTGAGGGAACACTTTGTCAGAGTGAGCAAGTAACAAAATCATGTCACTTTCTGCAATATTTGCAGGGATATTTTCTGGTTTAAATACCCTTGTTTGTGCCCCCTCACTCTCAAGGTGTTGGATGACACTCTGTTGAAGATTTTTACTTTCATCAAGGTTAATGACTGCGATGTTGGTGTTATCGAGCAAGTCTTGTGAAGGGGACGTCTGACTCTTTGAGCGCCAGAACGGCAGTTCAACCTTGAAGGTTGCTCCCTCGTTGGGGCTACTCGTCAATGATATTTGCCCTCCCATCAATTGCGCTAAATTGCCACAAATAGCCAGTCCTAAACCAGTGCCCCCATATTCTCGAGTTGTTGAAAGTTGGGCTTGAATAAATGGAGTAAACAATTTCTGTTGTGTCTTTTTCTCGATCCCAATACCGTTATCTATGATAGAAAATGCAATTTTATAGATAATATTATTGTGCTCGACAATATGGATATCTAATAGCACCTCGCCCTGCTTTTCTGCTGTTGTTGACGTGAACTTTAATGCATTACCGAGTAGATTGAAGATTATTTGACGTACTTTTACGGCATCGCCTTCGAGAAGATTAGGGATAAGTGGATCTTCTTTAACATGAAGTTTTATCTGTTTACCGTCAGCAATGGGGTAATAGACTTTGATTACATTATCTATAATCTCTGAAATAGAGAAATCCCGTTGTTCAAGCTGCATTTTCCCAGCTTCTATTTTATTGATGTCTAAAATGTCATTTAGAATAACGATAAGATTTTGTGCTGACGTGGTGGCAGTTTCAATAAGATCTTTAGATTCGGGTGTTTGCTTAGATAGAGAGAGCAAATCTAACGAGCCGAGTACTGCGTTCATCGGTGTTCGAAGTTCGTGACTCATCATTGAGAGAAAAGCACTTTTGGTTTGATTGGCTTGCTCGGCTCTTTCTTTAGCTTGTTGTAACTCTTGGGTACGTTTATGCACCCTTGCTTCTGCTTGGTTGTTGGCTTCTTGGAGTTCTGTTTGAATCTTGAAAAATGCAGTTTGGTTAACGCAAATCCCATCAAGCCAACTAATATTATTTTGTTTATCTCTGCCTATTTTGGCTTTTGCGTGAACATTGATTATTTCACCGTTTGGGAGCAATGTTCGGTACTGTTCATCAAACTGTTCACCAGTGGTTAAAGACAGTTTTAGGGCGTTGAGTACGGATTGCTGATCATCTGGGTGCAGTCTTTTCCCCCAGGCATTTAAGCTGTCAATATCTTGTGATTGTTGAGCAAACACCTCGTTCGTACGTTTATCCCAGCGCCAAATCCATTGGTCTTTTTCATTACGTTCAGCTTGCCATTGCCCTATGTTTCCAGCATCTAGAATATTATTTTTGGTATGAATCGCGAGCTTTAGTGCTGAGGCAGTTTCTTTAGCACTAGTGCTATCGGACAAAGTACCAGTGAAGGTGACTTTTTTATCTTGGGATATAGAGACTTGGCTTTTTAGTGAAAACCAAAGTTCATCGTTATTGACCGTGAGTCTTAAATCAAAATTATGCTGGGTGTTTGATTGAAGATTTTCGGCGTTAAAAACGTCAAATTTACCTTGATCGTTTGGATGCGTTTTTTCCTTTAAATCACTGAAAGTGAAAGGGCTAGTAATTGATACTCCAATTAATTCCTTGAGTTTTTCAGAGAAATAGCACTTTTGGGTATCAGGAGTGTATTCCCACATGCCAATATTTGCTTGGCTTATAGCATCAGATAAACGAAGCAACTTACTCTCGGATAATTCAATCTTTGATGGTTGGTTTTTGTTTTGACTCTGCATCAAATAGCACTCGTCGTTATAGAAGGTAAGAAAACAGATATAGAGTTAGCCACGTCCAAATTGAGTTTGGAGATGTGCTCCAGTATTTGGCTTGTAGAGGGGCTTTTAGTTTGTTTACTGCAAGCCATATTAGGAGGTGATATCGAGATGAATGCTGAACTCGAATGCATAGCGTAACCGTACCTTTAAATGTCTTATATCATTTAATAAGGATAGCAGTTGTTTACTATTTAGCTTTGTTAATTACCTGCTGTAAAAGTGGGTAGAAGAGCTAAGGATATTGAAATATCTGAAGGGGTTATGGGACTAATAGCATCATCAAATTGAGGGCATAATTCGCCCTCATTGGTGTTCTCTATTTCAGCTTACTATTGATAAAGTCGATTGAGTTATCGTCTAACACTCGTTTCGAAAGGTAGTTAGTTCCTGTAAGTTGTTTTAAGAGGTAACCTCTATTTGTGCTGCTATGTTCAATGACATCTTTCCAGAGAACATGGCTGTTTACATATTCAGACTGACTATGTATACCTTGTTCGTCTAAGACAAGTTGAACTTCATTACCTGCCGCTTTACTCATCATTTGACGCCACAGCCACCATGTCTTCTTAAACTTTACGCTTAAGGCCTCTACTGCACCAAGTCCGACAATAAATAGTGATGCATAAGCATTGACGCCAGTGAGCAGCAATGCCGTGCCAATGAGAAAGAAAGCGATGGCTTTCTGGTAAGCTTTCACGCTCTTATCTGAAGTAACAGATTCTTCAAAACACTCGGTAAAGTAGTCTCTGTCTAATACATACGATTTTTTATAGTGAAAAGGGGAGGTCATCTGGATATATATGAGTAAGTGATGCCGTTAGTTTAACCTTTGAATTCTTCAAAGCCAATATTGTCTTTGTCAGCGGCCGCCATCTACACTAAAGCAGTGTCCGTTATTTAGGGTTAGGTTTAGTGATGTCATTTATTCCAAAGGGTTACACTAATTTTGAGTCAACAGGTATTTTTACTAATGAAAGCGTACCTAAAGTATTGCTAGAGCCTCACTACACAAGAAAAGGGGTTTATGGCCAAGTCCATGTCCTTAATGGTCACTTGAAGTTTTTTGGTTATAAGAATGGGACTCAGAATGCCGAGAAAGAAGTGCTCATCAAAGCCAATGAAACTGCTATGGCTCACCCTTATTATCTGCATAGATTAGAACCTGCGAGTGAAGATCTAGAGTTCGAGATCCGTTTCTTTTCTTTAGCGGAACCCGAGACAAACCAAAATGAGACGGAGAGCGAAACACAAATGGCCAAACAGAAGTAAAATGTTGGCAATCGCTTGGTTTTCATACTCTATTTTTATAGACAAGTAATGACTTTATTCCCGCCTTCTTAATCCTCTAGTTAAAATATGAATCTACTGCCATTAATGCTTCAGCTGTTGCTGCGAATGAGCATAAAACCATTGGTTAACAAAACTTAACATGACACTTACAGATGAGAACGATAGAGTAACGTAACGCTTGGTATTTTCACAGCAACTCTTAAATGAAGAGGATAGTTCAAGCGCCAGTGGGGCTAGTTAGCCTGTTTATTAATACTATGCGAATCAATCGTGTTTAGGAATTAAACGAGGGGAAGATATGTTAATTGGTAGCATCGCAGAACTATTTTTCTGGTTTGTTTGGGAGTTTTTACTCTCCTTTATCCTATATACCACAGGGGCTATAGTGCTTAGGCTGATTACCTTTGGTCGAGTTCGAAAGCCACTCTATTTCCCTTCTCTTTTCAGTAATGAGAAACAACTAGCAAAGAATGATTTTTTCTCTGCGTATGTTTCAGGTTTTTTCTTCTATCTTATCTTATTGGCATTAGCCATTTGGTTAGGATAAACATTTAAAAGCATAATCGCCGATACAGCAGGCGATGTTTTACATAATTTATCTACAGGTTCCACGCTCAATAAGTACTTTATTAGTTGTTACTGTACCATGTGTAACTCCTTGCCTATTAAAGCATGGAATGTATCGAGTACCGACCTGAGCGCCGTTGCTGTCTAAATACGCGTAAACTGAAAATTCCCAATATGCCGCCTGTGCTGCTGTTGATATAGCAGCTGTAGTTATCAGGGCTACAAGTCCTTTTTTTAATTTCATAAACTATCCTTATATGTTATATGGCGTAATGCCATAAAATATTCTAAATGTTTAATGAGACTTATCTATCAAACTTTATTATGAATGTTCTTTCTATAACTCATCATTTTGTGTGACAGTAAAATATTTTCTATGGAATGATATATGTAATTAAGTATTTGTAATAAAGCACTTAATATTGGGTGAGAATTGTGTTCAACAGTTTAAGTTTGTAATTTTAAGAAACCTTAAAGTGAAATTTTTATTTTAAATTAGAAATGAAGAGTAAGGATATTGAGTTGATCAGGCTCAATACTTTGTCTAGTTACCTTAGAGTTGGTGACGATTCTGATAAGCCTTATTCATACCTATTACGTAGGGCTGGTATATCACTGAAATACTGTACAAATTCCACTTCGTAGCCGTTAGGGTCAAGGTAGTAGATATTCTTCCTAAACTCGTCGATAGCACCATCTTTGTTGACGTTAAACCCCGCTTGAGATAATCGTGCTATTACAGCGTCAATGTCCGAGGTGACAAAAGCAAAATGCGCTAAGCCCACTTGATGGCCATTTAACTCTCTATTTTCACCCACACCGTCATCGTTGAAAGTGAGGTATTGATAGTCATCACCGAAGTGAACCCAGTTTCTTTGCTTTCCGTGCCAATCCGCTTCTCCGCCCCCACGAATGTTCCAGTGTGGAAAGGCTGCTTGGTAAAAGGTCAGTGTTGTCGGAATGTCTGTAACCACTAAGTTGAGATGTTCTAGATGGATCATAAGTAACTCCTTTATTTATCCTGTTGTACTTTCCATGGAGGATTGAGTCGGTTTTCACCTGCCCAGTAAAGTTTAATTTTGTTACCAGATGGGTCATGCAGTACTGCTTCACGCCATAGGTAGCTTTCCATTGTTGGCATTTGATCAAAGTGAAAGCCTTTGGCGATCAGTTGGGCAACAAGTTGGTCAAGATCTTGGTGTTCAAAATAGATCACCCCATAGTTCTTCTCTTCAGTCGGTTGTAGAGAGAGTGAGAAACTAGCGTGTCCGTCACTACATTCAAACCTAGCGTAATGTGGTGTATCAACAATTTGAGTAAATCCCATCAGTCGATAAAACTCTGTGGCTCTTGGCATATTATTGACTGGAAATGTCACTTGGTTCATGTTCATTTTTTACCTCTAAATCAGTTTACATACCGTAGATGTACTCTTGTTGTTTTGGGTAGGGTTTGGATTGATGTTTCTTGCGGATACCACTCAGCGCTTCGCCATATTGATAGAGCATATGCAGATTGTATTGAATACGCGCTTTAAGGTCGGTATTTCTCGACTGTTCACTCAAATCACTAGTCAAAGTTTGAACAGACTCTTCATTTAGCACTTCTGCGACATTGCGTATGATTAGATGGTCAGGAAGAGCCACTAATTTATTGTTTTTAAGAGCATTCATTCTCAGTTCAGCGATTGGATAAGCCCCGCTAATGCCATTGACAACAGACACTAACAATGCGGGCTTATGTGCCGTTTCTTGGTTATCACACATAAGAAGAAAATTCTTGAGTAAGGGCGACGCCATTCCTCCCCATTCAGGGGTGATCAATATCAAAGCATCTGCTCGTTTGACCTTTTGACTGATTAAAGGCCATGGGTTTCCCTTACCTAATTTGCTTTCTGGCTCACCGTCCCAGAAAGGCAGTTTATGACGGCAGAGTTCGATATGACTGATCTCTGAATACTCAGTCGCAGCCTTACTCAAATAGTTTGCGACTTTGGCGCTTTGAGATTGGGTTCGTTGGCTGCCGCTGACAATAAGTAAATTCATTTAGTAAGCCTTTTTGTTTATTTGATATTTTATAATGTAATTACTTTACTTAATAAAGTAAAGGCTGCGACGTAAATAAAGTAAATAAAAAAGTTTACTTAATAATTGAATCGGTAATAATAGAGGGAATAGAGTCAGTTCAATTATGATTTTCAGCTGCCGAGAATCATGATGTTATGGCAACAAAGTCAGATGTGAGAGGTGCCATGAAAACCAGCGAAAAAATCATTCAACTCCTTAAAACCCAAGGCCCACAAACGGCGAAAGTGCTCGCCTGTGAGCTGTCATTAACGACCATGGGTGTAAGGCAACATATGCAAGCGCTTGAAGATGACGGGGATGTTATTTTTGAGGATATCAAGGCGAGCCGAGGACGTCCTACCCGAGTCTGGTCTTTGACATCGAAGAGCAATAGTCACTTCGGTGATCGTCATGAAGAGCTCTCTGTGCAATTGATCGATTCTGTGATCACGATATTTGGTGATTCAGGTTTAGATAAGCTGATCACTCATCGAGAGGAGACCTCACTGGCTTTGTATCAAAAAAGGCTGAAAGAGGAAGTGACGTTGGTGGCCAAGCTTACGGCCTTAGCTGAACTTAGGTCAGCAGAAGGATATATGGCAACGGTCACTCAAGAAACTGATTTTTATTGGTTATTGGAAAACCATTGCCCAATCTGTGCCGCGGCAAGTCAATGTTTGAGTTTTTGTCGTTCTGAGCTGAACTTATTTCAAACGTTACTCAATGACACCGCGTCAGTTAGCCGTGAAGAGCATATTATTGAAGGTGCTCGTCGCTGCGCCTATAAAGTTATTCCTACTAACGAGTTGATAAAATAGTGGAATCGAAACGTGCCCGTTTAGACCGATTTATCAGTCAGCATCTCCAGGTTAATCGAAAAAATGTTCGTTTAATGTTAGCCAAAGGGCAAGTTAAGGTCGATGGTGAACTTGCACGGGATATTGATTTAATCGTGGATGAGTTTTCTCATATCTGTGTAGACGATAAGGTGATACAAGCTAATCAGGCCTGTTATCTGATGCTGCACAAACCTGTAGGGGTTGTCAGTGCGACAGTCGATGATAAGCATAAGACTGTGATTGACCTTCTAGAATGGGATAATAAGGAGAGTTTGCATATCGTCGGTCGATTGGATCTCAATACATCGGGACTGGTACTGTTAACTAATGATGGTCGTTGGTCTAAACGCTTGATGGATCCTGAACATAAAGTGGGCAAGCTGTATCGTGTTCACCTGGAAAACCCATTAACCTCTGAATATATTTCCGCATTCGAGCAAGGTATGTATTTTGAGTTTGAAGATATCACCACCTTGCCAGCGGAGCTTGAAATCATCGGCAGTCATACTGCGTTGGTCACACTTTATGAGGGACGTTATCATCAAATCAAGCGTATGTTTGGTCGTTTTCGCAATCCTGTTATTGGTTTGCACCGGATCTCTGTAGGCAATATTATGCTCGATAGCGAGTTATCAGTTGGACAGAGTCGCCCCTTAACCGGAGATGAAATTAAGGGGTAGCTAAAATAATGTTAGTTTTGTGATGCATGGCTAACTTGTTTGCTTAAGTGTGATCCGTGGTTGCTTAGGTCATTATTTCAACCTTTGACCATTGGTAAAACCTCTTTGATATAGACCTTATGTGTGATGCCGATCTTGTTTTTCCGGTTTTAGAGATCAATGTCGGCTTTAGCTGTATTTGATCTGAATATGCGTTTTCCCTTTCACAGTTAACTTGTTGAAAAAATTGAATTATTAATAAATTTGATAAAATAATTATCGAATGAGAATTAATGATAATGCTTGTTAAGCTTATGATAATATTAAAATAGTACCTTCATTATCAACAAGTATGTGTAATCTGACTATTTTTCTTCCTCCATCATTTTCTAATTTATAGACTAGATTTTCTCGTTTGATCTGTTAGATCCCTTCCACTAGAATGCGCCGCGCATGATTTGTACCCACGCCATTTCTAGATGAAGAACTATTAGCATCGAGCGATGTGCTAGGTATATTTAAATAAATTCAATTTTGTTAGAAAATTCCTGTAGGGAAAATAGATGTCAACTAAGCTAGCTAACCCAGCGCCATTAGGGCTGATGGGTTTCGGTATGACCACCATACTGTTAAACATTCATAATGCGGGTTTTTTCCCGATTGATTCCATGATTTTAGCCATGGGCATTTTCTATGGTGGCATAGGCCAAGTGATCGTTGGCATTATGTGCTTTAAACGTGGTGATACATTCGGTACCACAGCTTTCACTTCATACGGCTTATTCTGGTTAACTTTGGTTGGCCTACTTGTTATGCCTAAAATGGGGCTAAGTGGAGCAAGTCCTGCTGGTTTTATGGGTTGGTATTTAACATTATGGGGTATCTTCACCGCATTTATGTTCGTAGGTTCACTACGTTACCCACGTGCTAAACAGGTTGTTTTTGGTTCGCTTACCGTACTCTTTTTCCTATTAGCAGCTAAAGATTTCACTGGTAGTGCATTAATTGGCACTATTGCTGGTTTCGAAGGTATCTTCTGTGGTGCCAGCGCTATCTACTTTGCAATGGCGCAAGTACTAAATGCTGAGTATGGCCGTACTATTTTGCCTGTGGGCGAACTTGCGGTAAAAGAGATAAAGCCGCTTCAAGTTGAAACCCAGCTAAAAGCTGCTTAATAACTGTTATTTTTCTAAAAATATAAAAAGCTAACATTTATGTTAGCTTTTTTTGTTTCTAGAAATAGAGCTTTACTGATTAGTATTATTAACTCTGCACATACCTGAAATTAAAACCTGTATTTAAAATGCCTTAATTCAGCCTAGTGTTTACCAACTGCTTTATTGTTCTCTGACGATATTAACGGTTGTTGTATTATTGTTTTGCGGTCAGAATGCCTATGGTTTTGCTTGTGAGGGTTTTATATGCCAAGGATGTGGCAGTCTTCAGATCGTATTTTTCTAATAGCAATCAAAGAGTCTTTTGTTGCTCTAATTCCATTTATTGTCATTAATTCATTTCTTTCGCTGATATTAGCGTTGGTGAACGTATGGCAACCTATATGGGAGCAAAGCCAAAATTATATTTGGTTTAGTCAATTTAGTATAAATCTGCATGCTTTTTTCCCCTTTTTAGTTCTATTGTCAATTTCTATCCATTTTGCAAAATATTTAAACCTTTCACCTGTCGCATTGGCCTCTTTATCAATTGTGACGTTAATTTCGCTCCATGTTCATCCGGTTTCGACGATAGAAGTCTTTTATCATTTCTCTGAGATGTTGGCAGATCCAAGAGCTGTCATCATTCCAATTCTAATGGCTTATACTCTACAAAAAATGGCAGGGATTGAAATCCTGAGTTTTATAAAAACGGCTAATTTAAGTGAATATTTAAAACAGCACTTAAATTTACTTGTTCCTATGATGATAAGTTTCTTAATCGTCACTCTGGCTGTTTTTACGTTAAGTTATGTCGTTGAATTTCTATTTGAACTGTCAGTAGAGGAGCTTGCCAATGCCGGTAACTTTGGTGAGGTGTTCTTTAGAGTACTCACTACCCACATTCTTTGGTCTATCGGAGTGCATGGTGATATTACTTTTCAATTGTTCGTGGGCACAGATAATGGGTTGCGGGAGATTTTTCCTCATTTAACTATCACTCAGTTTATGGACATTTTTATCTTGTTTGGCGGCAGTGGCGGAACCATGGCGCTTATCATTGCGATATTTATCTCTTCAAAAGATAGCAGCTCTTTGAATGTTGCCAAAATCGCGCTGCCTTTTTCATTTTTTAATATTAATGAAATTCTTATTTATGGCCTTCCTATTACTTTTAATTTGAAGTTGATGATCCCATTTGTACTTTTGCCCTGTATGAATATGTTTATTGGTTACTTTGCTGTTTCGTCGGGATTACTGACGTTTAATGGCCAAGGTTTTGCTTGGATCACTCCACCATTATTAAATGCCTATATTGCCAGCGATAACTTTACTGTTGTTGCTTTCCAGGCTGGATTAATAGCGCTCAATATTTTGATCTATTTGCCATTTGTTCGTCGGTATGAATTGATAAATAACGGTAGTGTGTCTGAGAATGTGCTGGAGAATAAGATGCAGTTGCAAACGGGTTTTGCTCGATTATCTGAACTTAATTATTCTCAAAAACAGTCTGAAGAGTTAGCGGCGGGGAATAAGTTAAAGAAAACAATTCGCGAAGTGTTAAATGGTGAATTACTGCTGCATTACCAGCCTAAAATCAGCTTAGAGACAAATAAGGTGACTGGATTTGAAGCATTGTTGAGGTTGAAAATGGAGTCTGGAAAAATTGTCGGTCCCTTCTTTATCAAAGAGTTTGATGATGCTGGTTACGATAATCTAATCGACAATTTTGTGATTAAGACCGTTGCTGATGATCTTAAACAGTGGCAAGCGGAAGGCTTTTATCCCAAAGTCAGTATCAATTTAAACCCTAATAATATTTTAGAGCAAGAGATGCAAGATAGCTTGATAGGGATGTTGGGCTCGATGGCTGATAGCATTGAAATTGAACTGCTCGAGTCAGTTTTTATGTCCGATCTAAAGCGGGTCGAGGAATGCATTGCTCTGTTAAGCAATCATGGTTTTTCCTTTGTGCTTGATGATTTCGGAACGGGTTTTTCGAGCTTAAGCTTACTGAGTAAAATAAGTGTTAATGGGGTCAAACTAGATAGAAGCATTCTTCAGTATACCGCTAACTCAAAGGGAAAAACTCTTTATAAGCACACTTGTATGCTGTGTAAGAGTTTGGGGTTTTCCTTGATCGCTGAAGGGGTAGAAACGAAAGAGGAGGCCGATTTTGTCAAGCTAGCTGGGGTCGATTACATTCAAGGTTGGTTGTACGCCAAGGCGATGCCGATGCTAGAAGCCAAAAAATATGCTCAGTCGATTGACGAGCTTGAATCTCCTAGGGGTAATGATTAATAGCTCTTCTATTATTGAATAAGGAGAGCACTAAGCTCTCCTTATTCAAGTTGTTTACTTCGTATCGATGAATATGTTTCAGCAGTCACTTATGCTGATAATGACTCATCACCGTTAACTTTGTTGTAATTTCAATAACCACTTACCATACAGATAAATACCAACAGCAGAGATTGTGCCTATAGCTGCAATAATATACCAAGCCATGCCGACATCATGGGTGTTGTATAACAAGGTTGTTAGCATTTGTGCTGACTCCCCTGTGTAAGCGACTAACGTGGTGAATGCCTCTCCCTGAGGGATAGCACTTATCTCTTGGGCGCTCATGCCACGCTGTGATAGTAACTCAAGTGAGAAAATTTCTTTTGACGCATAGATCTCATAGAGTCTAGGACCGTAATATCCCTCTAGGGTCCAACCTATGCCTTGTGGCAACATGACGAAACCTAAGTACATGGCTTTTTTGCCTTCAGGAGCAATATTTCCCATAAACTCATTTTTCTTTGGGCTTATCATCATTTCGCCAAATGAGAACATGACAATGGCCAGAACGACCATCCAAGCTGCATTGGTTGCACCAATCAATACGAAGGCGAAAATACTCAGCACACATCCAGCTAACATGGCTGTCGTAATTCGATATTTTGCTGTAAGTGCAGCCACTAAGAAACAGGTGGTCATGATCATGCCTGCATTGAGGTTCAACATGCCTTCAGGCATTACTTTTGTGCCTGTATTATCCAAACCTAGCCAGAATTGAAAGAAACCGTTTGAGGTCCCTTCAGCACCAAATAGCGAGGTGACGATAACGCTGGTATCAACCCATTCGGCAATATAAATCGGTAAGACATCAAATAATGAGTTGAACAAGAACCAGAAGCCTGCAAATACCAACATGTAGTAGATAACCACGGGTTTTTTAAGCTCATGAAGCGCATCTTTCCAGAGTGCTTGCTGCTGGATTTCACCGGATTCTACCTTACGCTTACGTTCTAAACGCTCCTCTTTGCCTGGCTCTTTATAGGCGAGTAAAAATAGGAAGTTAAGTGAAATGATAGCGGCACAGGCGAAGAAGACATTATCCCAAGAGAGTTGGCGCATGTGCACGGCAACCAGTGGACCCAAGAAGCCACCAATATTGACTACTTGGTAGAAGATGCCCCAAGCCATAGAGGTGTTTTGCCTCCCTGTTGAGAGGACTAAGGTGCCTTGAATCCCAGGTTTAAATATCCCAGTTCCTCCAGCGAGCAATATTGCGCCGAACAGAAAACCATAAAAGTTAGGGAAGAAAGCCATGACCAAATAGCCAGAGATTTTTATGATGGTGGATGCGAAGATGGTCTCTTTGTATCCTACTCTATCGGATATACCGCCAGTAAAGACAGGGATGAAGGTCTGCATCATGGCCCAAATAGCAAGAATGATACCGTAGTCGCTAAGGCTTATTCCTAAACCTCCTTCAGACACTGGCGCTTTAGCGTAAAGCCCCGCACTGGCTTTAACACCGTAATAGGCAATACGCTCAACGAGCTCCATTCCGCCTACAATCCAGAAAATATAACTTAAGCTGGCAATAGAAGCCCACATGCCTAGCTGTTTCACTTCCCGCAGATCGTTATCTGCGTAAGCATTTTTGGAATCGCTCATACCTTTCCTTTAATTTTATAATTATTATTTATTGTTATCAGTTTTGATTGCTTGATTTAAAGAGGTCAACTAAGTACATCCAAGATGTGCCATAAGGCTAACTAGTTGTAACCGTAGCCGACACTTTACCTAATTCGGCTGAGAAACACCAAGCGATTGCGTGAAAATGAAACCTGCTTAGCATAAGTATCCAAATCAATTGTTCGTATTGAAAATGAAGGTGAAACAGTAAGAGGGGGCTGGGATAGATGAGGGAGGAATAATTTACACTTTCACCTTAGCCTATTGAACTATAGTTAATCGGATATACGGTGAAAATAACGATTAGCTAGAAATACAGGACGTTTGATTATCTGTGTCGCGAAGGGAGGCAAGACATGACTCATTATTTTAATAATATGCTATTGGCTAGAAAGTTAACGCTTGTCCTCTTAATTATAGGATTAGTCCCCGCGATTATTATCGCATCGGTTGCACTTTTTAATAGTTCAAACGCCCTATCAAATGATAAGTCATCTGCTTTAACCGCTGTTGCGGAATTAAAAACCAGTATTATTAATCAATATTTTACGACGGCTCAGTCGCAACTGGAAAACTTGAGTCAAAGCAGTATGGCGCGTAACGCGTTAAGTGACTTTTCAAACGGCTTTAATCGCTATTTAGAACAACAACCAGAGAATGAATTGAGCCAATTAAGCCAGTATTATCGTGATGAGTTTGCCGTCAAATACTTTGCAGATACCAAAGATAAAATTGATGATGTAAGGTTAGTATCATCGCTGTCAGCAATCGCGAAAGCATTACAAACTCGTTATATCAGTTTAAACCCTTACCCGCTTGGTGAAAAAGATAAGTTGACTGATAACGGTGGCTCAACAAGCTATGACCGCACACATAGTTTGTATCACCAAGATTTTAGCAACTATGTTTCAGAGTTCGGCTATTACGATATTTTCCTTGTTGATGCCAAGAGTCATCAGGTGGTTTATTCGGTCTACAAAGAGTTAGATTATGCAACGAGTCTTGAGCATGGTCCTTATAAGGCAAGTGGGCTAGCGCAGGCTTACCGTGATGCGGTTACCAATCAAGATACTGTTTTTGTTGATTACGCCCCTTACACCCCCTCCTATGAAGCCCCTGCAAGCTTTATTGCTAGCCCTATTTTTGCTGAAGAACAACTCATAGGGGTCTTAATTTTTCAACTGCCTTTGGATCAAGTATCTCAGGTTATGAGTTCGACTTTTGGTTTGGGGAAGACAGGGGAGTCATATCTTGTCGGCAGTGATAAAAAGATGCGTTCTGATAGCTTTTTTGACCCGAAATACTCAGTTCAAGAGTCATTTAACTCCCGAAGTCAGGTATCTGTCGATACCCCTCAAATTACTAATGCGTTAGCAAACCAGTCTGGGTTTATTGAAAGCCAAAACTACCTTGGCGATGATGTGGTTGCTGCATATTCTCCTTTAATTGTCATGGGTACTCAATGGGCGTTAGTGGTCGAGCAAAGCACGCGGGAAGCTTATGCTGCAATCTCATCTCTAAGATTGCTGTTTATTGTGATGATGGTGGGCTTGTTGTTTATGACTATTTTCATTGCAATTAAGTTTGGACGTTCTATCGCATCACCGATACAAGATCTCTCAACCTTCATTCTTGATCTTAAGTCTCAGTGGCGCTTTTCTATGCGCACTAAGGTAAACAGTAACGATGAAACGGGTAAAGCCGCGCAAGCACTCAATGAGATGCTCAATTCTCTTGATACTGCAGTACAAGATATTAACCGCACTGTTGAAGAGTTGGCTAAAGGCAACTTCAAACGCAGGGTTAATACTGAGATGGCTGGGGATCTGAATGATCTAAAAGGCACTATCAATGGTTCAGCTTGTTCGATTACAGATTCCATTGATGATATAGGCCGGGTGATGAAGGCGATTGAATTGGGAGACTTTACTCAAAGGGTTGAGGTCAATGCTCAAGGGCAATTGCTGGAGCTGAAGACGATGGTGAATGCCACGGCGCAAAGCACTGCCACGTTTATTGATGATACCGTTTCGGTGATGCAAAGCGTCGAGGCTGGGAATTATGGTGTTAGGGTTTCAGTGCACGTTTCAGGTGAGTTAGATACCTTCAAGCAAGTCATCAATCAAAATATTAATAATACCGAGCTGGTTATTGAAGATATTGGTCAAGTGATGAAGGCTATACAGCAAGGTGACTTTACACAGCGGGTCAATGCACATGCACAAGGGCAGTTGTTGACGCTTAAAGTAACAGTTAATCAAACAGCCGAAAGCATGGCCAACTTCATTCAGGATGCTACCGGTGTTATGCAGCAATTAGAGGCTGGAAATTACAGTGTTAGAGTGAAAGTTGATGTTGTCGGCGAGCTAAAAACCTTCAAACAAGCCATCAACCAAAATATAGAAAATACAGAGCTGATTATCCACAATATTGATCAAGTGATGAAAGCTATCCAGCAAGGTGATTTTACTCAACGAGTCAGTGTGCCTGCGCTGGGGCAATTGTTTACGCTTAAAATGACGGTCAACCAAACCGCGGAAAGTATGGCCAGTTTTATTCAGGATGCTACTGGCGTAATGCAACAATTAGAGGTGGGTAATTACAGCGTGAGAGTGGGAAGCAATGTCGCTGGTGAGTTGAAAGTCTTTAAGCAAGCTATCAATCAAAATATCGAAAATACTGAGTTAGTCATTAATGAGATTGGCGAAGTGATGGAGTCAATTCAACAGGGAGTGTATGGCAAGCAAATTAGTTGTGATGCACACGGCCAGCTTGCGTTGATAAAAAATAGTGTTAATGCAGCCTCTAACATCACAGATGATATTGTTAGGGATATCATCGGGGTGATGGATTCATTGGCCGAAGGTGACTTTAGTCAGCAGGTTTCTGTTGATGCTAAAGGCGACTTAGCTAAGCTTAAGTTGAGTATAAACCTTGCTGCAGCAGGTACTAAAGATGTCATTAACAATATCTCGTCAGTGATGAGAAAGGTTGCTGCTGGTGAGTTTGATCAGCAAGTTACAGTCAATGCCAAAGGCCAGTTACTAGATTTGACCCGCGAAGTTAATAATGCCGCCACTTCCTGCGATCAAGTCGTTAAGGCAATATCCCAAGTGATGGATTCCTTAGCACATGGACAGTTAGACCAAAGGGTGACAATTGACACATTTGGCGACTTCAATCAACTTTCACGATCGGTTAATCAAACTTGTGACGCAATAGAGTTGACGCTCAATGAGTCTAAGAACGTCATGGTGGCACTCGCCGAAGGTAACTTGTCAGAGTCGTTTACTATGGCGGTAGAGGGAGAATATGCTGTTTTAAAACTGAGTATCAATCGAACTGTCAACAATCTCGTTGCCATGATTGATGAGATCCGCACCGCAGCCAACGTCGTCAATCACAAAACATTAGAAGCCTCAGATGAAACATTCGGTCTTAATCAGCAAGTTGATGAGCAAGTGGCCAGTGTGGAAAGTATTGCTAGCGCGATGACGCAGATGCAGTCCTCAATCAGTGACACACTGAATAAAGCGCAGCAATCTACAAAGATGTCAGAGCAAGCTAATCAATACGCTATCGAAGGTGAGCGTGTTGTTGATGAGGTGATCCTTGCCATGAATGGCATTTCTCGGTCGAGTGCCAAGATGTCTAATATCATTAGTGTTATCGATGAAATTGCTTTTCAAACTAACCTGTTGGCACTCAATGCGGCGGTCGAAGCGGCTAGAGCAGGAGAGCAAGGGAGAGGTTTTGCCGTGGTTGCAGGTGAGGTAAGAAACCTTGCACAACGTAGTTCCAATGCGGCTAAAGAGATATCAAACCTGATTAATGATTCGGTTGAGAGAGTCAATACTGGTGCGGGGCTTGTGACCGAATCTGGTCAGCTTCTTAAAGAGATCACCATCTCTAGCGAAGGAGTGAAAAATAATGTTGGTGAAGTGACATTAGCCATGAAACAGCAGCAAAGTCAGGTGGCACATGTGTCAGAAGCGATGAAGAATGTTGACAGTACCATTCAACAAAGTGCGACAATGTTGGAAAATCTGAATCAAAATGTCGGAGATGTGAAACAACAAGCATTAAGTCTGCTGCAGTTAATAGATAAATTTCAGACTCAATCTGTTAGTAAATAATACCAATCAGTATAAGAAGTTGATCCTGTCTCTTATACACATCTCCGAGCCCACGAGACCGAGGCTGATCTCGT